>Ga0208192_1000063_pt1 | contig 114860 bp, 95 predicted proteins | sample June2015DPH_13_1_2_FD_184711 | JGI IMG/M metagenome (GOLD analysis project Ga0208192, IMG submission 184711) | Peatland microbial communities from SPRUCE experiment site at the Marcell Experimental Forest, Minnesota, USA - June2015DPH_13_150... | ecosystem: Environmental > Terrestrial > Soil >... | reverse complement strand
TCGGGGTCGTGGCCTCGTTCGCGATCGGCACCTATGCCGGCTGGGGCTTCGTCTTTAGCCCGGTGACCGTCCTCGTCGCCGTCGCCTTCAGCCTCGTCGTCGGGATCGTCTTCGGCGTCTGGCCCGCCAGTCAGGCCGCTCGTCTCGATCCCGTCGTTGCTCTTCGCTACGAATAGGACTCCATCGATGAAAGGGGAGAACGAATGACAGTACCGGTCCAACGTCCGGCCAAGCAGGACCGAGCCACGATGATCCTGCTATTCATCGCCGCTCTCATCGCAGTCGGCGGCATCGGCTTTGCTCTCGGCCACCTGACTGCCCCAGGCACCGCCGCGGCGGCCAACGCGAGCGGGCGCGGCTTCGGCGGCTTTGCGCGGCCGTCTCTCGCCCCCGGCCAGACCTTCGATTCGAGTGCCTTCGGCGGCGGAGCCGGACGCGGCGGACTCGGCGCCGTCACCGGTGGCGTCAGCGGAACCGTCCAGTCGGTCACGGGTTCTACGATCACGATCCAGGAGGCGAACGGGACGTCGGTCACGATCGATCTCTCCGGCACCACCACGTACCACGGCGAGGCTCCGGCAAGCCCGAGCGACGTCAAGGTTGGTTCGAGCGTGACCGTCCAGATCGATACGACCGCTTTGGCCAGTGAGACTCCCAACCCCAGTGCCAGTGGCGCACTCGGCGGACGTACTCTAACCGCCAAAGACGTGCTCATAACCAACCAGTAGGAGATCGTCGTGCATCTGCTGGTCGTTGAGGACGATGCCCGCCTGAGCCGCCTCCTCAAGCGGCTACTGAGCCAGGATCGGCATGTCGTCGAGACCGCCCTGACGGCCGAGGACGGGCTGGAGGCCGCGACCTCCAGCCTCGAGCTCGACGCGATCATCCTGGACGTCGGACTCCCCGACAGGTCCGGCTTCGACGTAGCCAGGACGCTCCGCAAGAAGGGTTCGCAGGTGCCGATCTTGATGCTGACGGCTCGCGACTCGGTCAGCGATCGAGTCGAGGGCCTCGACGCCGGGGCGGACGACTATCTGGTCAAGCCGTTCGCCTACGAAGAGCTTTTGGCTCGGCTGCGGGCCCTGGGTCGCCGTCCCCCGTCTCGGAAGTCGACGGCGCTCAAGGCCGGGCCGATCGAGCTCGACGAAACGACCAGGCGGGTCACCGTCTCCGGCAAGCCGGTCGATCTCAGCCAGCGCGAGTTCTCGATCCTCGAATGTCTGCTGCGTCGGCCGGGCCAGGTTCTCTCGCGGGACCAGCTCCTCGACTACGCGTGGCCTTACGGCGTCGCGCTCACACCGAACACTGTCGAGGCCTACATCCACCTTCTGCGCGAGAAGCTCGGCGCCGCCGCCGCTCACGTCGAAACCGTCCGTGGCGTCGGCTACCGCCTCAGAGAAGGCTGACAGGTGAGGATCCCGCGGCTCCACGTCCCGCGGCTGCAGCTTCCTCGGCCGTGGCGATGGCGTCTGGGCCGCAATTCGCCTTCGGCGACTTCAACAGCTGGTCCCGATCGGGCTCGCAGCGACGACGACGCCCGCATCCTCCGCCGAACCCGCGTGCGTCTAATGGCAGTCAGCGGGCTGGTCACGCTGGTCATCCTCATGGCTCTCGGGGCGGCCGCGTATTGGACTGTAGCCACATTGACCGAGAACGACGCTCGCACGAGCCTCCAGGAGGCCGTAGTCCGCCCGGTCGATCTCGACAGTCCTTACCGCTTCAGCGGCGCGGGGTCAGGCGCCGTGCCCATCACCATCAGTTCGACAGGTGTTCCACAGGTTCCGCGCGGATTCGCTCTTCCTGCAGGATTGCCCGACGCGGGTAGCCTGGCTGCGATCACGCAACGCGGCGACATCGACATCCGCAACGTCACTCTGCCTGATGGCACGCCCTGCCGCGTAATCAGCGGGTTCAACGCCGCCGGTCTCAAAGTCCAATGGGTCGAGAACCGGACCCTCGAGCTCGACCTGCTGAACACGTTGCGCAACGTCCTGCTTGGCGGCGGGCTCCTGGCTTTGCTGGCCTCGCTCCTGGCGGGTTACTTGTATGCGGGCCGCGCCCTAGTCCCGATCCGAGCCTCGATCGAACGGCGCCAGTCGGCCTTGCAGCGCCAGCGCGAGTTCGCGGCCAACGCCAGCCACGAGCTGCGGACGCCGCTCACCGTAATCGCGACGAGCGTCGAGGACCTCAAACGGAACCGGCGCAGCAGGGTCGAGGACGTCGGCGAGGCGATTGGCGACATCGACGCCGAGGTGCGGCACATGACCGCCCTGGTTGAGGACATGCTCCTGCTTGCGCGAACTGACTCGGGTGTCGTTCAGGTCGATCGCGTGCCGCTCGACCTGGGCGACGTGGCGGCCGACGCGGCGTCGATGTTGACGAGCGTCGGTCAGGACCGCGGCGTCAAGGTCGTGCTGGATCCGCTGCCTGCGGCGGTGTCGGGCGACCCGCTCCGCCTCCGCCAGCTCGTGACCATCCTCGTCGACAACGCCGTCAGGCACAGCCCGTTCGGCTCGACCGTGACGGTGTGGGTCCGGCCTGAACCGGGCGGAGCGCTCCTGCAGGTCGACGATCAGGGGCCGGGCGTGAAGCCCGAAGACCTGCCACGGCTCTTCGAGCGGTTCTGGCGGGCCGACGATGCGCCGGCCGGCGGCACCGGCCTCGGTCTCGCCATCGCCAAGTGGATAGTCGATCAGCACGGCGGCAGCATCGGGGCGTTCAACAGGCCCGGTTCGGGGGCCAGCTTCTGGGCGCGATTGCCCGACGCACCAGCCGGCGCAGCCGAAGGCGAGACCGCGAGCGGGCCGGCGAGTGAGCCGGGAGCGGCCGACGGCTCCGAACAGGCCGACTGGTCCGCGCCCGCAACCGACATCGCGACTCCGCCGAGCGATCGAGCGGAAGGGCCCATCGCTCCCTAGCCGAGCAGCAACCGGACCTCCGCAACAAGGCCGACGGCGATGATCGCGAACCGCAGCGCGGGCGCTGGCAACCGCCGCCCTACGCGCGCGCCGATCTGACCGCCGACGATCGACCCGGCGGCGATCAGCGCCACCACGTCCCAATGGACCGGAGCGATGGCAATGAACAGGATTCCGGCGACGCCGTTGATCAAGGCGGCCAGCACGTTCTTGAGGCCGTTGAGCCGCTGGAGATCATCGGGCACGAAGATCGCCAGCAGCGCGATCATGATGATGCCCATCCCCGCGCCGAAGTAGCCGCCGTAGATCGCAGTGACGTAGAAGAGCACCGCAAGCGGCCACGAGCGATGCGACTCGGGGTGCCGGTGGCGGGTCAGGGCTATCGAAAGTCGCGGTCCCGCCGCCACCAGGATCAGGGCCACCGCGATCAGCACCGGGACGATTGCGGAGAAGGCCCCCGGGAAGGCAAGAAGCAGGATCGCGCCCGTCAGCCCGCCCGCTGCCGAGGAGAGGCCGAGACGGATCGCCCTCGATCTCTGGCCCACGAGCTCGCGGTGGTAGCCCACCGCGCCGCTGAGCGAGCCTGGAACGAGCCCGACCGTGTTCGACACGTTGGCGTCGAGCGGCGGGAAGCCGAAGGCGAGGAGGGTAGGGAAGGTGATGAGCGAGCCCGACCCGACGATGGTGTTGATCGTGCCGGCCGCGATGCCCGCGCCGAAGATGGCCGCGACTTCGATTGGAGTCACTGGCGCAGGTCGGTGCCGTGGGTTGTCACCGCGCGATCGTAGCCGAACGGCGGCCGAGAGCCGGTTCCGGGGTGGACGCTTGAGTCAATCAGGCAGCGAGATCAGCAGGGCAAGAGGCGGATCAGCCGTAGAAGTCGACCACGACGCGGACGCCATTCGATACCCAGATTCCGACGCCGGCTCTGTGGAAATACCCGTTCATGATGTTGGCGTAGTGGCCGCCCCGGTTCCAGTACTCATTCTGAAAGACGATCTCTATGGAGATCATCCCGCTCTGGCCGGGGTTGCCCGGCGAGGCAATGTTCTCGCCCCAGGAGCCGCTCGGATAGCCGGCCGCGGTCAACCGGCCGTGGGCAGTAGTCCCGTCGAGATAGTGGGTGAGCACGCCCCGGTCGGCCAGGGCCTTCGCATACGGCCGCGACACCTTGCTGGAGATGCCGTCGTCGTAGGCCAGCGCAGCCCGAGCCGGGAGGGTGTGATGCGTCGCCGTCGAGCAGTCGCCCGCCCCGGTAACCCAGCCTCCGGTTCGAGTGCAGTTCATCAGGCTCAGGTAGTAGAGCTCGGACGCGTGGTACGGCGCGCTGGCGGTCGAGATGCCGCCGGTCCAGGTGATCTTCCTTGTGTAAGTGATGGTGCGCGTTCTAGGAACGGCGATTGAGAAGGTGACGCTGGCTGCGGCCTTCATTTGTATGCCGCCGGCCGAGCGTGCCGAGGCGGCCACTCGAACCTTTATCGACGAGCCCACGGAGTAGGAGCGTCTCGGCGTGAAGACCAGGACGGTGTCGTTCTGGGTCCAATGCAGAGAGCCCGAAACGGCGCGCCCGTTCATCGTCACCGAGACGGCAGCCGCGGCCGACTTTTCGTCCATCGGGACGGTGAATGTGATCGAAATCGGCTGGTTGGTGTCGCGGACAACGGTCCCGTCCTGCGGGCTGAACTTGGCGGCCGGGGCCTCGAGGGTCAGGACCGTTAGAGATGGAACCGGCTGGAGCGCAGCCCCGGCCGAGTCGGTGCCGCCGGAGACCATGCTCACAAGGTACGTCAGGTTAGTTTGGAGCGGCTTGTCGGGCGTCAGCGTGAAGACCTGAGACGACGCGTCGGTCGGATCGTCACCCGAGATCGTGTAGTCCACTTGCGGGCTGATGCCGAGACGCAGCATCACGGTAGAGAGCTTTACGGGTCGGGTGAAGGTGATCTGGAATGCCGTGCTTGGCGAGGCCCGGTCGCCGACCATCCTGGTCGCGTTGATCTTGCCGGCGGTCGGAGCGCCCGATTGGAAGGACGAATGGATCGCCGCTGCAAGGCTCAGCCCCTCCTGGTCCGTCGCGGCGGTCGTCATGTCGATCGCGTATTGCGTATTGGTTTCCCAGTACGAGTTCGGCGCAATCGAGAGGACCTGTGCCGTGGCATCCCAGAGGTACCTGACGCTGATCGAAGGCGTGATGGTCAGCGCAGCCTCGACCGTGCCTTCGTTCATCGGCTTGGTGAATTGGACCTCGAACGGGACGTCGAGCGGCAGATCGCCCTGCGCTCGGTGTGCCACGGCCTGCGGAGCCAGCGGTGCGAAGGTGGGGAGCGGCTGGCCGGCGACCTGCTTGACGGGGAGACCGACGAGCAGCCCTGTGACCACCAGGATGACCGAAGCCGCGACCATGCCCAACTGAAGCGCGGCGCGGCCCCGAACGTGCGGAGCGAGTCGAGCGAAGACGCTAGCCGGGAGAGCGAGCGCCGCAGCCGCTATCTTCCGCAATCGGCGGTCTCCTCTTCAGGGGGCGCATTCCCGAGCTGGTCCGGGCCTCGGCAGGGTACCACCGCCCCCTTTGAGCAGGCAACTCCTTCGGCGCCGCCAGAAGCGGACGGGTTGGAAATTGGGGTGGCCTACGGGGGTCGAACCCGTAACCTGCGGATCCACAGTCCGCTGCTCTGCCGGTTGAGCTAAGGCCACCATTGCCTACCCCAGGGCGCAGCGTCCGATCGGTCGCGCCTGCAACGGGGCGACGGGGAGTATAGCGGCTGCGCGGCGCCTCGCGTAATCGCGCGTATCGAGTCGAAATCCCCACTGCCCTGCGCCCAGATACGTAGCGATGCCCGGCGGCCCACGTGGCCATCGACTTCAACCGCCGCCAGGACCCCCCCATATCGTCCGCAGTCACCACTGGTACCACTTGGCGCCCGGGGCGGGACCAGAGGGTCGGCGCGGGGCGGTGAATGGCGGCCTACCTTTGACTGGTAAACACAACCAGGGGTCGATCGCCGAAATGCTGGGCTTCGCAACAAATGCTGACGCCACTCCTCGACATCCGCTGCGCAGGCTGCGGGTCGCCGGCCTTTCGCTCGCCCTCGCCGCGGTGGCAATAGTCGCCACAGCCGGCACGGTGTTCGCCTGGGACGCCTCGGCATTCAGTCCCGCCGACGAGCAACTCCTCTTCTCGCTCACCAACCAGGACCGTGCCTCCGCGGGCCTCAACGCCCTCGTGAACGACACTTACCTGCACAAGGAAGCCGAATGGCGAGCCCAGGACATGGGCGATCGGGATTACTTCTCGCACCAGATCCCGCCCGATAACAAGACCGTCTTCAACTACATGCAGGCCGACGGCTATTGCTTCAAGGTGGCCGGCGAGAACATCGGCCTGAGTTCCTACCCGGACGACACCGCGACCACCAACATCGAGATCGCCTTCATGGGCTCGGCCTCGCATCGGGCGAACATCCTGGGCACCTGGGCCCACATGGGCGTGGGCGCCTACAAGGCTGCCAACGGTAACAAGTACTACGACGTACTCTTCTCGATCCCATGCGGTGTCACGGCGCCGGCGCCGACGCCCGTGACGACTCCGGCGCCCCCGGCCGCCTCGACTCCGAAGCCGACGCCCAAGCCGACGCCGAAGCCGACGCCCAAGCCGACAGTGAAGCCGACGCCTGCGCCGACTGCGACCTGGACGATCGTGCCGACTCGCACGCCCGACGGATACGTGCCTCCGGCGCCGAGCGCAACCCCCACGCCCACTGACACTCCCACTCCGGAACCTAGCCCGACCGCTGCGCCGACCCTGGCGCCAGCCTCCCCGACAGTCGCCCCGACCGCCGCGACGTCCACCTCGCCGACCACCCCCGTTCCGGACGCAACGCCGACTGCAGCCGGAGCGCTGAGTCTGCGAGTCCGAGACAAGCCCGTCTCGCAGGGCCCGATCGAGTCCTTCTTCAACTCGATCTTCGGCGGCCTCTTCGGCTGGTAGCGCGCGGGAGCCGCGCCCAATACGGGCTCCCGCCTTCGCCCGAGCTGCTCCGAGCCCTGACTTGCGTTGCGCGGCACGGCCGCTTCCTTTGCCCTGCCGAATGACTACACTGCGGACGTGTCAACGACTCCGCCCTTGCCCGAACCATCGGGGGCCCGACCAGCCGGGTCCCCGTACGATCGAGCCCACCTCGACGGCGCGATCCTCGAAGCGCGAAATCTGACCAAGCGTTACCGGCTTGGCAGCCGCGACGTGGATGCCCTGCGCGGCGTCTCGTTGCGCGTTCGCCGCGGCGAGTTCGTAGCCCTGATGGGGCCATCTGGGTCGGGCAAGAGCACTCTGCTGCAGCTTCTCGGCGGGCTGGACCGGCCGACCAGTGGCGAAGTCGTTCTCGACGGCGAGGTCGTGAGCCACCTCAGCGATGCCCAGGCCACTCGACTGAGGCGCGAGAAGACGGGCTTCGTCTTCCAGTTCTTCAACCTGATCCCGCTGCTGGACGTATATGAGAACGTCGCCCTGCCGTTTACGATCGCCGGCGTGGATCCGCGCCACGGCGACGCCGCCGCGCGCATCCAGGGCGTTCTCGAACTCGTCGACCTAGTCGGCAGGGAGCGCAACCGGCCCGACCAGCTCTCGGCCGGAGAGCAGCAGCGAGTCGCGCTGGCGCGCGCCCTGGTCGGGCGACCCGCAATCCTGCTGGCGGACGAACCGACCGGCAACCTCGACTACGCCACCGGCGGCGAGATCCTCGATGAGTTGTGGCATTCGTGCGACAGCCTCGGCCAGACGATCGTGCTCGTCACCCACGATGCCCGCGCCGCGGCCCATGCCGATCGAGTCCTGGTGGTCGGCGACGGCCGAATCCGCGACGAGATCGAGCTCGGGCGCCGGACAAATCGCGACGCCGGACCGCTGATCGCCCGGCTCGCGCAACTGGGCCTCTAGGCTCGTGCGGCGGTTCTCGTCGCTCGCCTGGCGAAGCCTCGGCTCGCGCAAGCTGCGGAGCTTCCTCACAATGGCCGGCGTCGCGCTGGGCGTGGCTGTCCTGTTCGCTTCTCTCTCGGCCGGCGCCACGATGGACGCGGCCGTGAACAAGGCCGCCGCCGACGAGATGGGCCACGCGGATCTCCGCATCGAGGCACTCGAGGAGAGGGGCCTCACCACCGCTACCGTCGCCGCGATCGAGAACGCGGCCGGCGTGGCAGTCGCGGCTCCGGCCCTCGAGCGGAAGACGTACGAATCGGCGAGCCTCAGCCAGAGACCCTCCTTGAAGTTGCCGCCGCCAGTCACCGTTCTGGGCATCGACCCGGTGATAGAGCCGCAGCTCCACGACATGCCGCTGGCCTCGGGTCGATTGCTTGCCGGCACGGACACCCAGTCCGCGTTGATCACCCAGACTCTGGCGGCTCAAGAAGCCCTTGCGATAGGCGACTCGATCTCCCTCAACGGCACGGTCGCGGCCGGGCCGCAGGCCTACAAGATCGTCGGCATCGTGGAGGGGAACGGGTCGGTCCCCGATGCGGACGGCCGCGTCGTGTTCCTGCCCCTCTCATCGGCCCAGACTCTGTTCGGTGTCGCGGGCGTGACGCGGGTCGACCTGGGCGTCGCCGCCGGCACCTCGGTTGACGAGTTGATCGGTCAGCTCGACGTCAGCATCACGGCCGAGCCTTATCTGCTCTCCCGGACCGATGACCTCGCGGCCGCCCTGCGTATTGAGATGTCCGACTTCCGTGGCGCGCTCCTGCTCGTGGCGGCTGTCGTCCTCTTCGCGGGTGCCTTCCTGATCTTCAACACATTGTCGATGACGGTGGTCGAGCAGACTCGTGAGGTCGGCCTGCTGCGCGCAGCCGGGACGACACGCGCCCAGGTGATGGGCCTCGTCCTGCTGCAGGCTCTGGCGCTCGGGGTCCTGGGCTCTCTCGTCGGCGTCTGCGCGGGCATGGGCCTCGCTGTGCTCACCCTGTCATGGGTCGGCTCGTCGGGCCCGATCGAGTTGACCGCACCCGCCTTTTCGATAGGCTCGATCGTCATGGCTCTCCTCATCGGAGTCGTCGTTACGCTCGCCTCCTCGCTCGAGCCCGCATGGCGGGCCGGGCGCATTCCGCCGGTGGAAGCGCTGCGACGAGGCCAGCCCGGTGCGGCCACGGGAGCCGCCAGATTGCGCTGGTTGGTTGTCGTGTTCGGCGTTCTGGCCGTCTCGGCCCTGGCTGTCTGGCCGAGCGCCCAGACGGGAGGCGGTTCGGGGACCGGGCCCCTCGCGACGGGCGCGGGCGGCGGGACGCTCGGACCGCTTGCCGTGTACGGTCTCTTGCTGGTCGCTGTCCTGCTGGTTCCACGCGTTCTCGGGCCGCTCGTCCGGGTGGCAGGGCTCCCATTCCGGATCTTCCGCAACGAGGAGCGCCTCGCCCGCAGTTCACTCTCGCGCGACCGCAGCCGTACCGCGCTTACGGCCGGCGCACTCGTGGTCGGGCTGGCAATGGTCGTGGCCCTCGGGACCGCGGCCCAGGGCGTTCGCCAGATCGGCGCCAGCTGGTTGGCGGAGACGGTGCCGGGCAGCGAGCTGCTGTCTTCGATCCGGCCGGTCTCGACGACGGATCCCATCCGCGAGCAGCTGGCTTCGACACCCGGCGTGAAATCGCTCTCGCCAATCGGAGTATTCGGCGTCCCGTATGTATTCACGACGCAAACGGGCGGTCGAACGGTGAGGTCCGTGGTTCGTCAGGCGGCGGCGGCCATTGTTGGCAGCGACTACCTGGCCGATGGCCGTCTCAACTTCGTGGCCGGCGATAGAACCGCGGCGCTCGGCGCTCTCGACTCAGCTGGATCCGTGATCGTGCCGAAGTCGCTCGCCGATCAGGTGGGCATACGGCTCGGCGACGCGCTCGAGTTCGCGACGGGCCCGACGCTCAGCCAGCTCCGCGTCGTCGGCATCGTCGCTCACTCCATCCCGGCCGAGTCTCAAGAGGCGATCCTGGTGGGCTGGCAGGACGCCCTCAACGAGTTCGGTGCCACCGGGGCCGACTTCTACGCGGTCCGCTACGCTCCCGGACAGGAGTCGACGGCGCGCGCCGCGCTCGACTCGACGGCAGCCTCTTACGCCCTCGAGCCCAATCAGCTCGACAGAGTCTCTGGAACGGTTGGGGACGCCCTGGATCGGATCTTCAAACTGCTCGACGCCCTGGCGCTGATCGCTGTCCTGGTGGCCGGGTTGGGCATGGTCAATACCTTCTCGATGAGCGTCCTGGAGCGCGTTCGCGAGATCGGCGTCCTCCGCGCGACCGGGATGACCGGGCGTCAGGTATGGGGGATGGTGGTCATAGAGGCCGGCATCCTGGGCCTGGTTGGCGCGATCGTCGGAGCTGCCGTCGGGCTGCTGGTCGGCGCCTTGCTGGTCACCTGGTCCAGCAGTGGCTTCGGGCTCGTCTTCGATCCACCCTGGCTGTCGATCGCCCTGGCCGTTTGCTTCGGCGTTCTGATCAGCATCACCGCTTCGATTTATCCGGCCGGTCTCGCCAGCCGACTCTCGATCGTGAGGGCCCTACAGCACGAGTAGCCGCAAGAGAAACGAGGCGGCCTCCGGCGGGCTCGCGCCGGTCGAATCGTTTGTTACACTCGGCCCGCCAGATCGGGAGAAGGATCCGGTCGTGTCGGCGGCCCGGCCGCCCCGTAGAAGGACCAACCACCGCATGCTCGTGACTCACCAGCTGAACCGCCTCCCGGCCGCCGAGCGAGGCATAACCATCGGCGACTTCCTGGTTCCGATTCGTGTCGGGGAGCGCATGAGCGCTCGACTGCGCCATATCGCCATGATCTGCATCGGCGCAGTCTTCATCGCCCTGACCGCGAACGTGACGATCTGGCTGCCTGACAACCCCGTCCCGATAACCGGACAAACGCTTTCGGTCCTGGTTGTCGGCGGCGCCCTCGGGCTTCGGCGAGGTGCGATGTCTGTCGCGCTATACCTGATTCTCGGGTTCTTCCTACCGGTCTACGCGGGTCAGGCCCACGGCCTGAACACGATCGTCGGCATCGGATCTGGCGGCCTGGTGCTGGGGGTTCCCGGCGGTTATCTCGTCGGCTTCCTGTTCGCCGGCGCCCTCGTCGGCTGGCTGGCGGAGCTCGGCTGGGATCGCCACATCGGCGGCGCCATCGCCGCGATGGCCCTGGGCGAGGTCGTGATCTACGCCTTCGGTGTGCCTTGGCTTGCTCTCGCCGCCGGCATGTCGCCCCAGATGGCGATCGACAAGGGCTTCACGCCGTTCATCATCGGCGACGCCATCAAGCTCGCGATCGCGGCCGGGATCTTCCCGATGGCGTGGTGGCTGGTCGGCCGCCGCGCAGGCGACCGCTAGACCGCTCGGCGCCGGGCGGCTCATTCCTTCGTTGACTCCTGCGCTCCTCGCTCACGCACGTCGGAGTGCGCTCGCTCCGGTGCTCGTCGTCGCCTCAGCCTGAGCTCGCCGGGCGACGAGCGGGCCGCGTGACGACGCCGGGCGGCCCGGGCTGCCCGGGGTTATCCCAACCACGCCAGCAGAGTGGCAGGCGTGGTGCCTGGCGAGACGCGGATTCTCGGCACCAGGAAGCGATAGGTCCAGGTTTCGTACGCCTGGAGCTTCTGCGTGATAGGAGGAACCGGGCTGGCGCCCGGCTTCGGTGCCGCGGCAGGCGTCGTGACGAACAGCGCCTTCTCGAGCACTGCCATTCGGAGCACACCGCAGGCTCCGACGGCGGCGACGACCTGGCTGTCTTCGTGGCCCGATGGATAGGCCAGCGACCTGGGCCAGGCTCCCGTCACCTGGGCAATTCGGGAGGCTGCCGCGTCTATCTGGTACGTGAGCGCCGCGTTCCCCTGGGCGGTCAGATTCACGTGGTTCATGGTGTGATCGCCGATATCGTTGCCAGCGGCCATGAGCTGCCGGAGTTGGATGGACGAAAGGAAACTTGGGGCGTCGATCCGCCCGGCGATCACGTAGTACGTCGCGACGAAGCCATGGCTCTTGAGGATCGGCCACGCGTATGTGAAGCCGTCGTACCAACCGTCGTCGATCGTGATCACGAAGGTCTTGGCCGGGGGCTTGATGTGGGCCGCCAGGTCGTCTGCCAGGGTCGCCATCGTGACCGTCTGCCATCCCGCCCGCGCGAGGGCGGTCAGCTGAGCGTCGAACGTCTGAGGCGGCACGACCAGCCCGGCAATCGAGTTCCCAGCCTCGTTGAGCGGCACGATGCGGTGGTACATCAGTACCGGTACGTGCAGCGTGAAGGAGTCCGGCTTGACGCTCGTTGTCGCCGACGTCGCAGTCGCACCCGGGACCGAAGCCGGATCGCAGCTGTTCACTGAAGGCAGACTTCCGGCCGGTGGCGGCAGCGTATTGGACGCCTCGGGAGTCGCCTTGCCGGGAGATGGCCCATATGTCGCCGTGCGGCCGGCCATCGTCGGGACCGGCGCGATCTGCGTCGGCTGCGCAGGCGACGGCCCGGAGGTCGAAGGATTCGGCGCCGCGCAGCCTGCGGCCCCGATCAAGACCAGGATCGCGGCGGCGAGGGCGATCGGGCGAACGGAGCTCCGAGGGACGACGGATAGCAGCTGCATGGCAACGGCAACTCTATGCCATCTGGAACGGGGCAGCCGTGCCTCGGTAGGGCAGACAGCGCCTGCACGCCGCCGATCCTAGACGACTGCCAGCTCTGCCGTGGAAACGCCTATGGACAGGTGTTGGCGGGCTCGGGTTTCCCATACCAGAGGCTGTCCTTGCCGAAGAGCTGGACCGACAGCGCCGCAACTTTGGCGTTGAGCAGACAGCTTGCGGCGTTGACGCTGGTGATGCCGGTGATGGTGTAGGGCGGGCCGAGCACGACCTCCGAGATGTTTGCGCTGGGGATGCCCTGTCCGATTGCCACGTAGTCGGCCACCTTGTTCGCCGGGAATGTCGTGGTCACGCTCGATCCCAGGGTGGAGATCAGGCCCGGCAGCGCCAGGATCTCGCTTGGCTGGGCCATCTTGTGCAGGAGGGCGACCAGGACTTGCTGCTGACGTGAGGATCTGGCCCAGTCGCTGTTGCCGGAACCGTGACGGGACCTCACGTATGCAAGGGCGTGTTTGCCGTCGAGGTGCTGCGGACCGGCGGCCAGGTAGAAGCCATAGGTCTTGCCGTCGAGCCAGTCGTATGAAGAGTCGTTGATCGCGCCTGGATTGACGATATCGATCCCGCCGACCTTGTCGATCATCGCAACGAACCCATTGAGGTCCATGACGGCGTAGTAGTTGATTGGGACGCCCACGAGGTAGCTGATCTCTTTGACCAGTGTGATATACGGGCTGTCCGGCGACTTGATCCATCCGTTGCGAACGTATGTCGGCAGCGAGTTGATCTTCACCGAAGCCTTGTCCACGCCGCCGAAGTAGAAGGGAAAGCTGGCGCTGTCACGCGGCACGCTTACCATCTGAACTGAGTTGGCGCTGGGGTCATAGCTGACGACCATGATGGAGTCGTACAGGGTTTGTCCACGACCTGGAGCCGCGTCCACGCCGGTGAACAGGATGGTGACGCGCCCGTTGGCCGACACCGTTGGGAGCGGCTCTGCTGTGGGCCCGGGCGTCTGCCCGAATGCCAGGCTTGGCCCGGGAGTTGCCGGGTCGATGAGGTCGGAGTTCTGATTGAACGCTTGCGACCCCGCATTGCCGGTCACCGCGAGCAGGTAGCCCACGCCGGCGTGGCTGATGACGATGATCGTTGCCAGGGCTGCCACTATCAGCTTCTCGGGAAGCCGGCGGGCGGTCCGCCGCTCGACATGCGCGTAAGCGTCCCCCACCGCCACGAGTCGCCAGACGCCCAACAAGATGACTATCACGACTGCAGCGAAGCTAAAGGACGGGTCGGCGAAACGCGCCGCGAACACGACAATTCCCTGACGCATCTGGTAGGCGAGGAGCAGCAAGACGAGGATTGCAGGCAAGGCGAAGAACGCCGCGGCCCGGCGCCGGCGGACATAAAGCTGTCCAAGGCCCGGCCATACGAAGGAGAGCAGGGCGGCCAGGGAAGGCGATCGCCCGCGGCTATTTTCGACTGAGGTTCTCTTTTCCAAGCTCATAGATCCTAACTCGCGTGACGGATGCGGGTCTGTGACGCCGTCGCGGCGTTTTCCGTGATGGTCGGGCTCTCCAGAGCATGCCGGCGTTCGCCGAGATGCCCCAACCCGCGACGCATACGCCGGTCAAGCCCAGGGTTACGGAAGCTGAGAACGAAGGCCGTCGACCAATCGGTCGGGTCAGGCCGCGCGTCGCGGCAGGTCAAGCGAACCGTGTCGGAGTTCGCGGCGGCGGCATCGAAGATCTAGCGACTCCCTCCGGTCTCCTCGGACTGCGCCGCCGGTTCGCCGGCCTTTGGCGTCGAGTTCTCGACTGCCTCCCTAGGAGCTGTCTCGGGCTTGACATGGCGCAGGCGTTCGGACATCTCGAGCGCCGACTGGCTGGGCTTGCCGATCTCCTCCACGTTTGCCGAACCGCCCAACCCACGGACACTATCACCCGCCAGGATCGCGGCAGCGGCGGCAACCTGGACCATCGTTCCGCCAGGACCGTTGCCGATCGTGTTCAGAGTGGAGATCCGGGCTTGAGACCCGATGACCGACGACCTGTAGGTACGGGCCTGCATGGCCGGGTCGACGACGGTGACGCCCGGAATCGCCAGCCCACCCAGATCCTCGTGCTGGGCCATGACTGCGCCGCAGCTCGAGCAGTAGTAGGCATCCGGAGAGGCGGGCTGGGCGCACCAGGGACATTCCGACGGCGGTTCGTCAGTCGATGCCAGGGGTTCGACCGGTCGGGTCGGCTGGTTCCACCAGTCGCTCATGCCCTCACCTCCCGCCAGATCGTGCCGTCGATCGGCCTTCGAGCCCTCTCCGCTCCAGGATACTCGCAGGACGGAATGATGTCGCGACGCAAGAACATGCCTGGCGGCGACCATGGAGGGCGGCGACCATGGAGGGCGGCGACCATGGAGGGCAGCGCCCGGCGGAGGCTATTCAGGGAGTTGCCCAGTCGTCGGGGCCGAGGTGGCCGATGCCGAAGAGCGGCAGGGAAGGCTCAAGGCCTTCGATCGTGACCGGAACGAGGTCCCGCCGCCACGTGTCCCGCGTCACTCGGAGCTTGACCTCGCGGACTCTCTTGCCCTCGATCGCGACGAAGGTGTCTCCGATTTCGCGGTAGCCGAGCTTCTCTGAGACCCGCGCCGAGGCCACGTTGCCCTCTAGGTAGCCGGATTCCGCCATCTCCGCTCCAAGACCGTCGAACGCGAGGGCAAGGATTGCGGCTCTCGCTTCCGTGCCCAATCCCTGCCCCTGGAACTCGCGACCGAGCCAGCTTCCGGACAGGATCGTCCGCCGGATGGCGAAGTCGGTCCCGATCAACTCCTGGATGCCGACGGCACGCCCTTCCTGGAGAATGGCCAGCCCGAGCGCCCACTTCGATGGATTCCAGCTGCCACGCGTCGCCCACCAGTGGAGCAGGAACTGGCGCTCGAAAGCGGGCGAGGGGAGCTTGTGCCACGGGACCAGGAAGGCCGCCCGCTCGGCATCGACAATTCCGGCTCGCGCGACCCGGACGAGCTCGAGGAGGTCATCGTCGGTCGGCAGCCGGAGCTCGAGGCGCGGCGTCCGAACCCGCAGATCGAAGAGCGGCCAGGGGTGTCCTGACATGTCCCTAAGGCTAAGTCGGGCGACGGTGTTCTGGATGCGCAATCTGCGCGGTCGCCAGGAGTCCGCCCGCCGCGGGCGGACTGGGATGCGTCTGGGTAGGGGTCTCGGCCGGGAGTCCGGGCTTATGCCGACTTGCGGCGACGAGCCGGAACGACCTCGACTTCGGACTCGACCTCGGCCGCCGCAGCCGATCTCTTCGCGGCCTTGCGCCCCCGCGACGCAGCGGCGGTGATGGTTTCGGGAGCGGCCGACCCGCGGGCGGCTTTGGCCGCCGCCACGCTGGCCTCGAGGGCTGCCATAAGGTCCGTCACGCCGGCCGCAGGAGCAGCAGTGGGCTGTGCGATCTGGGCACCCGCTGCCTTGGCTTCGATGATCTCGTGTAGCGCCTCGCGGTACTCGTCGCGGTAGGCGGTCACGTCGAACTCGTTGGTCATGGCGTCGATGAGCCGGTCGGCCATGGCTCGCTCGGCTGGCTTGATCTCGACCTCGGCCTCCGGAAGAGCCAGCTCGCCGAGCGATCGGACCTCGTCGGGCCAGTGGAGAGTCGAGAGGACCATGGTTGACGAGAACGGGTCGATCGCGGCCAGCTGCTCGCGGTCCCTGAGCACGATCTTGGCGATGGCTCGCAGACCCCGTTCTGCGAGGACTTGCTTGAGCAGGTAGAAGGCCTTGCGCGCGACCGGCTCAGGCTCGAGGTAGTAGGCCTGCTTGACGAACCGCGTCGTCTCGCTGCCGGAGTCGACCGGGACGAACTGTTCGATCTCGATGGAGCGGACGGTCTTGAGCGGCACTGCCGCGAGATCCTCGTCCGTGACCACGACGTATTGACCCGGCGCCACTTCGTAGCCGCGCACGGTGTCGCCGCGCTCGATGTAGACCTCGTCGGTGGGGCAGTAGGTCTTCATCTGGATTCGGCCGTGGCATTCGCCGTGGAGCATGTTGAAGCTCACGCCCTTCGATTCCGTTGCGAGATACATCTTCACCGGAATTGTAATCAGGCCGAACTGGATTGCGCCTTTCCACATCGATCGCGCCATCGGGCAGCACCTCGCGACGCGAGCCCCTCTCGGCGGGGCCCGCGAGGCGAGCATAACGCAGCGTGACGTCGTGTCCAATGTGATGCGTTGTGCGTTCCGCTCGGCGCTGGGCGGGCCCTGAGGCGGTGGCCGGCAGGCTACGTCACTGCGCGTCCCCGGCGATCGCTCAGTGGGGCCGCAGCTCGGCCTCGGCCTCGGCGAGACGGGCCAGAATGCCGTCGCGCATCCGATCCAACCCGGCGTAGACCTCCTTGGCGTTGGTGCCGATAGATGTCAGGGTCGACTTGAGCGCGCGCAGGATCTCGAGCTGCTCCCGCACGCCCTTGAGTGCTTCGGCAACCGCCGGGGCGTCCACCTCGACGTCGCGGTCGCGCAGCGACTGCAGGGCCAGAAGCCGGGCCAATCGCACGGCGGCCTCGAGAGTGGCCCGATCCGGGACGGCCGGGTCCACGACGCAGTAGACGTCGCCGGCCCGAACGTCAAACGGGGCGATCCCCGCGGGGGCGTGGGCGGGCGTGAAGACAACCAGCGCTACGGCGGCGTCGCGGTTCGTCTTGGCCGCGCGGAGCTCGTCGCGCATGGCACGGCCGGAAACGTATCGGTCCTTACACTCCACCACGACTCCGAGTTCCGCTCCTGCCGTCGCCTCGGAGTTGAGGGTCAGGACGAAGTCGCCCTTCTTCGAGCTCATGAGCGCGCCGGCCTCGGTGCCGGTTCGCTCGACAATGTCGCCGGACCCGCGCGCCAGATCGCCGAGCATGACCTCGACCAGGCCCTCGAAATCGCCGCCCTTGGCCGCCGAGCGGGCGCGTTCCGACGCCCGGGCTGCGCCCGCGGCCTCGAGGGCGGCGAGCTTCTCGCCGATGACTTTGAAGCCCTCGGCCATCTCGGTCCGAAACTGGTGGAGCGGCGAGCCGAGGCGCGTCGGGTCGAGCAGCTGGGCGAGCCGTGACGCATCACCGTCGAAGTACGCGCCGAGCAGAAGCTTCATCCGACCGATGGCGCTGTCGCGCTTGCTCTCGTCGAACAGCTCGTCCACGAAGCCGCGCAGCTGGCCCCTGTCGCCCAGGAACTTCTCGAGCGTACGCGGCAGACGACCGTCGCCGTCCGCGAAGTTCTGGCGCAGGACGGCGTCCAGGGCGGATGCTGCCTTCTCGTTTGCGGCTTCGGTCTGGCGAAGCAGGCCCGCAAACTCGTTCCGGACGGCATCCACGTTGACGCTGACGCCAACGCTCTGGATGGCCGTGAGGCCGACCTTCAGGGCCCGTTCCAACAAGCCGGCGCGCTCCTCGGCCGGGCGGTCGGCGACGAAGGCGGCCAGCGCGGGGTCGTCCAGAACCAGGTGATCGACCACGAGCCGGTCGGCCTCGATACGAATGCTCGACTGACGGCTCGGCGGTGACGGGAGCGGGACCAGACGGGCGGTTTCCATGGCCGGAAAGTAGCCAACCCCTGTGACAGCTAGCGTGTCACAGCCTGCGCCTGACGCCGTGCCTCTCTTGGCGTCGTCGATCCTCGCCCGCCGGCCCAGCCTGGACCGGTTGGGGGTCAGGGGCGGGGCGCGCCCCGTCCGCGGCGGCTCAGGTAGTCATGCCAGAAGAGGCGGGCGGCGACAGAACGCCACGGCCGCCACGGCGCCGCCAGCGCCGCCATCTCCACTGCGTCCGGTCGGCGGTCCAGCCGCTTGACCTCCACGACCGCCGTGACCAGCGCCATGTCCGTCGCCGGCCAGACGTCCGGGCGCAACAGGGCTTCCATCAAGTAGATCGAGGCGGTCCACGGCCCGATCCCGTTGAGCGCGACGAGGGCGCCCTGCACATCCTCGTCAGCCCGCCCGGCCAGTCGATCGAGGTCCAGGGCGCCCGTCTCGACCGCCCGCGAAAGGTCGCGAACGTAACGCACCTTCTGCCGGCTGAAGCCGATGGCGAGGAGCCCCGGATCGTCGAGCTCGAGGAATCGCGCCGGGGTGAGCGGATCCACGGCGGCTCGAAGGCGATCGAAGGCGGCCCGCGCCGATGCGATCGAAACCTGCTGCTCCAGCACGATGTGGACGAGAGTCCCGAACCCGGCCGGCCGGTGCCACATCGGCGGCGGGCCGATCCGGTCGACGATCCCGCGCAGGTCCGCGTCGCCTGCCGCCAGCTCACGGACGGCCAGGGCGAGCGTCTCTTCGGTCAGGGCGGGGGACGGGATCGATGCCACAGTCCCCGGACGATAGCTCAGCCGACCGAGCGAGGTCCGTCGGTGGCCTTCCCTAACTTTCACGTAAACGGCAATGTTGCGGTAGGATTCGCGCACATGACTGAGACACAGGTTTCCTCCGCCGCGAGGTTGGTGCGTATCCAGGAGGCAGCTGCCGAGGTCGGACTCACGGCCCGGTCGGTGCGCTACTACGAAGAGGTCGGGCTCCTCAGGCCCGCCGGCCGTTCCGAGGGCGACTATCGCCTGTACGACGAATCCGACCTGGAGCGACTCCGCTTCATCAAGGGCCTGCGCGACGACGCCGGCTTCTCCCTGGCCGAGATATCGCAGTTGCTCGAGGACGAGGCGGCCCGCGACCGCAACCACGTCGCGTATCACGCCACCGACGATCCGGCCGAACGGGTCCGGCTGTTGCGCGACCGAGTTGCCAGCTTCGAGCGGCAGGCGGGGACGCTCCGGACCAAGATCGCCCGGCTGCAGGCGATGGTCGACGACACCGAGGCCCGCCGGATGCGCAGCCTGGCGAGGCTCGCCGAACTCGAGGCGAACGACGAATGATGGGGTTCATCCGCCACCCGATCGACCCTGCCTCCGAGAGCTACCGCTGGTGGGTCCTGGTCGTGACGAGCATCGGGGCGCTGATGGCCTCGCTGACTTCGGGCACCCTCATCATCGCCCTGCCCCAAATCCTGCGCGACCTCCACACCGACATCTTCAGCTTGCTGTGGATCGTGGTCGGCTACACGCTGGTCGCCACAGTCCTGGTGCTCAATGCCGGTCGCCTCGCGGACATGGTGGGCCGGGCGCGGTCGTACACGCTCGGCTTCGTCATCTTCACCGTAGCCTCGATCCTGTGCGCCTTTGCCCCCAATGCTGGGCAGCTGATCGCCTGGCGGCTGGTCCAGGGCGTCGGCGGGGCGCTCCTCATGGCCAACGCCACGGCGCTGGTCACGGACGCGTTTCCCCGGCCCGAGCTCGGCCGCGCCCTCGGCATCAACGCCATGGTCATCGGCGCGGGCGCGATCATGGGCCCGATCCTCGGCGGCTGGCTGACCGGCTTCGGCTGGCGAACGATCTTCTGGTTCAACGTTCCAATCGGCCTGGCGGGAGGCGTCGCGGCCGGCCTGATCCTGGTCGAGCAGACCCGGCACGACAGCCGCGTTGAGATCGACTGGCTCGGCTCGGCGCTCTACTTCGTCGGTCTGATGGGCCTGATGATTTCGCTGGCATTCGGCGGCGTTTACGGCTGGACGACCTGGTGGGTGCTGGGCGGGTTCCTCGCCTTCTTGCTGGCGACGCCGATCTTCCTGTGGGTGGAGGTCCACCACCATGCCCCGCTGCTGGACCTGTCGCTCTTCCGCGATCGGCTTTTCGCGATGGGCAACCTGACCGGCTTCCTCAACGCCATCGCTCGCAACAGCGTGCTGTTCCTGCTGGTGTTCTACCTGCAGGGCGCCCGCGGCGAGGATCCGGTCACGGCCGGGATCATGCTCGCGCCACTGGCGATCGGGCTGGTGGTGCTATCGCCGATCAGCGGCGTCCTGGCCGATCGATACGGTTCGAGGGCCCTGGCCACGGCCGGGATGGTCATAACCGCCCTTGGCCTGGCCGGGCTCACGACGCTCGGAACGACGACCCCTTACTGGCAGCTAGCGTTCTGGCAGCTGGTCGTGGGCGCCGGCTCGGGCATCTTCAACTCACCCAACACCAGCGCGGTGATGGGCGTGGTTCCGCCGAGCAAGCGCGGCGTTGGGGCGGGCACTCGGATGATGCTGATGCAATCTGGGTTCATGGTCTCGATCGCCCTTGCGCTCGGTCTCGTGACGAGCTCGATGGACCCGAAGGTGATGGTCGCGGTCTTCTCCGGGACCCAGATCGGCGGCAAGGGCATCAGCCTCGACCCCTTCATGAACGCGATCCATCTGGCCTTCATGGCGGGCGTGGTCGCCAGCGCCCTGGGAGCCGTCGCGTCGCTGATGCGCGGCGAGCACCGCTCATATGAAGGGGCCGGCGTCCCGGCACTCGAGCGCGAGGGCGCCCGTTGATCATCGGTGGGCGGGTCAAGTTCGTGGCCGCCGGCCGCGCGCTGAAGCACCGCAACTTCCGTTTCTTCTTCTTCGGCCAGCTGATCTCCGTCACGGGCACGTGGATGCAGACGCTCGCTCAGGGCTGGCTGCTGGGAACGCTGGTCGGATGGGACAAGGCGATCTTCTACATCGGGCTGCTCGGCGCCGTGCAGTTCCTGCCGGTCATGATCCTTGGCCTCTTCGGCGGGATAATCGCCGACATCTGGCCAAAGCGCAGGACCTTGATCGGAACGCAGACCGCCGCGGGGTTGCTCGCCCTCGTCCTGGGCTGCCTCGTCTACTTCAACGCGGTGCAGGTCTGGCACGTCTTCGTCCTGGCCTTCCTCCTCGGCCTGGTCAACGCGGTCGACATGCCCGCGCGCCAGTCTTTCGTCGTGGAGATGGTCGGCGGGGACGACGTGGTAAACGCGATCGCACTCAACTCGGCCGTCTTCAACGGGGCCCGCATCGTCGGGCCGGCCGTCGGCGGCGTCCTGATAGCGATCCTCGGAACCGCGCCCCTGTTCATCCTCAACGGGCTCAGCTATGGGGCGGTCGTCATCGGATTGCTGGCCATGCGCGAGAGCGACCTTCGCCCGGCCGTTCGCCTGGCGGTCCCCAGATCCGTAGCCGAGGTCCGGGAAGGCCTGAGCGAGGGTTTGCGCTACGTCCAGCGGACGCCGTTGGTACTCCTGGCCATAGCCGTGATCGGGTTCGTCTCGACCTTCGGCATGAACTTCAACGTCATCCTGCCGGTCATGTCGGCAACGACTCTGAACGCCGGGCCGGATGGGTTCGGGGACCTGATGGCTGCGATGGGAGCCGGGGCGCTCACCGCCGCGCTTACCGTGGCGATGCTGGCGAGGCCGAGACTCCGGATCCTCGTCGGGGGCGGGATGGTCCTCGGCGCGGCCGAGCTGGTGCTTGCCAGCACGACCTCGTTCCCTGTCGCGATGGTGGCGGTCTACTTTGCCGGCGTTGGCGCCATCGCCACGGCGATCAGTGCCAACACGCTGGTCCAGATCACTGTCCCAGGACCGTTGAGAGGTCGCGTAATGAGCGTCTACACCACAATCTTCGCCGGCTCGACGCCGATCGGGAACGGTCTGACGGGAGCGATTGGCGGTCTGGGCGGGACACCCGCAGCACTGGTCATGAACGGCGCGATCGCCTTCGGCGCCGAAGCAATTGCCGCGGTGGCGGTGCTCCGGGGTCGAGTGCGGATCGGTGGCGGTCGAAGCGGCGGGGTGGCCGAGCCTGAACGGGCAGCCGCAGGCGCCCGGGCCCGAGTTCCGTCGATCGACTAGATAGGGGGCTGCCCGGCCCTTCCATGCCACCCTACGGAGCGGCTGCCGGTCCGGGGACGCCTCGACGGGTTCGATCAGCTCGGCTGCCGGTCCTCAGACGTGAGGTCCATCGCGTAGGCGATCAGGTGGATGCCGGGCACGGGCGTGAAGTCGAGAGCGGGCTCGCGCCTGAAGCCCAGCGATTCGTACAGGTGCTTGGCGGCAACCATCCAGTGCCCGGTGTGGAGGACGATGCGGCGCCGACCGCCCGTTCGGGCGCGCTCGATGCACGCCTCGGTCAGGGCTCGACCGACGCCTCGACCGTGGCACGCCGGATCGACGGCCAGCATCCGGATCCCGGCCTCACCCTCGCGCAGCTCCTCGGAAAAGGGATCGTCGGGCCCGCGCACGTAGGTCACGCCGCCGAGTAGCTCGCCATCGGGACCGACGGCAACGAGCACGCAGGAGACCCGGTCTCTAGCGGCCACGTCCCGGATCTCGTCGTCGTAGATCCGCTGCTCGTCCGGCCACATGTCGGGGAGCGTGTGGTACGCGGCCACGGTGAGCTCTCCGAGCGAGGCGTACTCCTCGGGCCGAACGGGGCGGACGATCACCGTGATCGGGCTCGCAGTCATGCCGGCAGCGTAACCGTTCGGGTGGACCGGCTGCCGAACGGACCGGCGCGCTCCAGGCGGTCCGGCCGGCACCGCGCCATCATTCGACCGTGGCAAGTCGCACTGGCGGACCGCTTCTAGTCTTCGGGCCGCGCTCGCTCGAATACGACTTCGGGCCGCGCCATCCGCTGAGCCCCCGGCGTTTTGGGCCGGGCATAGAGCTGCTTCGGGCCGTTGGAGCGGAGCCGGGCCTGGCCCCGGAGCCGGCGACCGATTCAGAACTCGAGTGGCTTCACGCGGCCCGATACATAGAAATCGTCCGGCGCTTCTCGGCCGATCCCGACGATCTGCCGGGGGCGGGCATCGGGCCGGGGGACGATCCGGCGTTCGCGGGCATGCACGAGGCGGCGGCAACAGTGGCGGGCGGATCGATCCGGGCGGTCGAGGCGATCCTGCGCGGCGAGGTCGAGCATTCATACCAGCCTGGCGGTGGCCTCCACCACGCGATGCGGGCTCACGCCAGCGGCTTCTGCATCTACAACGATGTCGCCCTGGCGATCGCGAGGGCCCGACGCGAAGGGCTGCGGGTCCTGTACGTCGATCTCGACGTCCACCACGGCGACGGCGTCCAGGCCCTCCATTACCAGGACCCGGGGGTGCTCACGATCTCCTTCCACGAGACGGGCCGCTCGCTCTTCCCAGGCACCGGCTTCGTCAACGATCTGGGGGAGGGGACAGCGGCCGGGACGTCCGTCAACGTGCCCCTCGAACCGATGTGCGGACCGGAGCCCTGGCTCGACGCGATCCGGGCCGTGGTTCCGCCGCTCGCCGCGGCGTTCGGGCCGGACATGGTGGTCAGTCAGCACGGCGCCGACGGCCACGCCTGGGATCCGCTGGCCCACCTTTCGCTGACCACGACCGCGATGGGGGAGGCGGCTCGCCTGATCGATAGGGTCTCGCATCGATACGCCGCCGGTCGTTGGTTCGCCACGGGCGGGGGCGGCTACGCGATCTACCGTGTCGTTCCGAGGGCCTGGGCGCTGACGTGGCTCGCCGGGGCACACCGGGAGGTTCCCGAGAATCTGCCGGCCGACTGGCGGGCGAGATGGGACGGAGAGGCGGCTCGATGGGGCGACTGGCCCCTCCCGGACGCGTTCGAGGACGATTACGGGCTGCTATCGGAACGCTCCATCAGCCCTGCCGCTGCCGAGCGGGCGGGCCGGACGGTTGCGCTTGTTCGGACGGTCCTGGTGCCGGCTCTACTGAGCGTTGCCGATGACAGGGGCTGGTGGCATTTCGACGAGTGCGCGGCGGGCACCACGAAGCGCGCCGCGCCGCCGGCAGAAGCGCCGCCGGCAGAAGCGCCACCGGGTCGCGCGAATATCGTGGGAGGCACGGGCGTGGGCCATGCGGAACCCACGCTCGTGGCGCCGTTGACTCTCGTCGAGCTCGAGAACCTTGCCGTGGCGCCCCGAACGATGCCGATCGCGGACCCGGCGTCCGCCTTCGAGATACTGCGTGCCGCGCTCAGAGACGGGGCCGTCGCCACTGGCGCGGTCAGCGGGGACCGGCTGGTCGGCGTCGCGCTGGCCGCGCCCTCGGGTCTCGACGGGGTGGACCGCCTCGTGGCGCTGGGCGTGGCGCCCGAGTCACGGAGAGGCGGCCTCGCCGGCGCGATGCTGGCGGCCCTCGTCGAAGAGCAGCGCCGCAGGGGTCGCGCCCTCATCGCCCTCCATACCGTCGCCGAGCGCGACCCGCTGGATCCAATGCCCCGGGCGGCGCGCCGGGGAGTGGCCGAGCGGCTCGCCCACGCCGCCGGAATGGCCGCCACCGCGGCGCCCGCACGCGTCGCCGCCGTCGACCCCGACGCCCTGCTCGCGATCTACCTTCCGCCCAACTTCCCGCCCGAAGGTCTGGCTCGCATCGAAGCGTGGTCGGCCTCGTTGTAGGGGATCGGCCAGATTGCTGCCGGCTGCTGCGGAGACGCCGAGCCCCTGACCCCGGACTACGTTCACGTCCGCGGCCGCCCGGGTTCGACGCCGCCGTTCCGTGCGCGCCGCCACCGCTTCCGCGCTCCCTCGGAGGTTTCCCGGGCCCGTCCCACCGATGTCGGTGTCGACGATTCCGCGGGCGACCGCTGGCTACTCAAACGGTCCGGCGCGTGTTCGACTACTCAAATACTAACTGCGATGGTATTTATTTAGCCCGAGACCATCGCTTGCGCCAAACAAACAATACTGACTTTGCTGGTATTCAAGAGGCCGACCGGACTGGTCCGTTTGGGACTAACGGCACACTGGTGAAACACTGACTGCCTATACATTCGTTCCATCGAGCAAATGGGTCTAGCTCCCAGGAATACCTGGGATCGCAGACCAGAAGTGAAAGGTGCAGGGAGAATACGGTGGAAACGAAGGATCGTGGCATCTTCGTTCTAAGGGCAGCGGTCGGACTGGGCTTTCTCATGGCCGGCCTCGACAAGTTCTTGATGTGGGCAAGCACCACGCCCTTCACGGCGGCGGGCTTCCTCAAAGGCGCTACGGGCGGCGCATGGTTCGGCAGCGACCCCAAGGCGATCATCAACCCGACCCACGGCTTCTGGGTCGCCCTCGCAGGCAACGCCGGCCTGATGCACATCATCGACACGATGGTCGTGTTCGGCGAGTGCGCCGTCGGCATCGCATTGATCCTCGGCCTCGCGACCCGCTTCGCCGGGCTCTGCGGCGCCACGATGATGGCTCTCTTCTATATCGCGAACTGGAGCTTCGCAACCGGCCCGTTCAACGAGCAGTTCATGTACGGCATCATCGCTGGCACGATCGCTTTCGTCGGCGCCGGTGCCTATGCTCTCGACTCCGTCGTCGCCAAGCTGGCGATCACCCAGAAGATCCCGGTGATCAAGTACGCCCTCGGGTAAGTCTCAGACACACAGCCGCGGGGAGATTTCCGTCCACATTGCTCCCTGCACTCGGAGACGGCGGGCCGCAAGGCTCGCCGTCCTCCACTTTAAGAGCCGTGGACATCGGTCTGGTGCGGGACTGTCCTCGCCGTCGACGCGGCGTCTGAGGCGCTCGAGGGGGGAGAAGCGAGGGCGTCGGCCAGCCTGCGCGTTCCCAAGGCGGCCGGGAGAACGGTAAGGCAGGCGCCGAGCACGATCGCGGCCGCGACGGCCGGCGACAGCGAGCCGGTGCTCAGGCCGAGCGAGGCGGCCGCGGCAGGCAGACCGAGCTGAGCGGCCGCCGCGAGGCCGAAACCGCTCCACGGCGAGGGCGCCACCGCCCGACCGGCGATCAGGTGGATCGCCAGACCGCCCGCGGCCATGGCGACGGCCAGCGCGATCGCCGACGGTTCCCCGGCGAGAGCCCGCAGGTCCAGCTCGGAGCCAAGGAGCACGAAGAAGGCCGGGACGAAGAACCCCTCGGCTATGCCGGACAGCTGGACTTCGAGGCGGGTCGGCTCGCGCAGCCTGGCCAGTACGAGCCCGGCGCCGAAGCCGGCCAGGAGGGTCGAGCCGCCGGTCCGCGCCGCGATGAGCGAGAGCACGACGAGGATCAACAGCGTCACGCGGAGCTGGAGTGCCCAGCCTCTCGTCTGCGACCGGTCTCGGAGCGTCATCGCCCCAGGAGAGCGCGCGACTCGCTCGCCGAGCGACAGGGCGGTGACGGTGCAGGCCACGATCAGCGCATCGCCACCGAGCGCCGAAGGTATCCTCTCGGCGCCGATGAGGGTCAGGGGCATCAGAAGGACCGTGAGGACGTCGGCGAGGGGGATCCAGACGAGCAGCAGCCCGACTCCCGGTCCGATGAGGTCGCGCTCTTCGAGGATCGGGAAGGCGACCGCGGCGGAGCTGCCGGCCAGCAAGACCGGGAAGAGCAGCGATGGAGCCGCCGGGGCCAGGCTGAGGCCAATCCCGAGCCCGACCGGCAGCGAGAGCAGTGCTACCAGGGCGGCCGCAATTGCCCCGATCCGTGCGCTCGATCGGAGGCCCGGCGCCTGCAGGTCCACGTGCGAGCCGGCGACGAGCATCAACATGGCGAAACCGAGGCCGTAGAGCAGGGCGTTGGCAGGGGTCGTCGGATCGATCAGGCCAAGGCCGGACCGACCTATGGCGATCCCGGCGATCAGCTCACCGATAACAGACGGGATCAGAGGCCGCCGACCGGCCGCGAGGACGGGGCCCACCAGGCCGGCCACGATGATGACGAGCAGCGAGTCGAACATCACGAGTCACGGCGGAAGCGAGCCCACATGGCCGGGAATGGTCGTCCCGGTCGGGGTGCGCGTCAATCTTTCGGGCCGCGATTGGCGAGCCGCCCGGATCGAGCCGTCGGTGGGCGCAGGGCGAGGGCAAGGCGGGCGTACGGTCCGGGGGCTCCTGACGGCCGGACCGGCCATAGAACATCTGGTCTAATCGAGCCGTTCTGCCTATACTTGGCGCCTCGTGGCTGCCTCGACCGAGTCGCGCTCCCGGCGCGACGATCCGCTCGACCTCTTCGGCCCGCCCGTTGCCGAGTGGTTCCGGACGGCCTTCGCGGCCCCGACGCCGGCTCAGACCGGCGGCTGGGCAAGCATCGCCGCCGGGCGCCACACCCTGATCCACGCCCCCACGGGGAGTGGCAAGACGCTGGCCGCGTTCCTCTGGACCCTGGACCGCCTCGGCCGCGAGCCGCGACCAAAGATACCTACCGTCCGCGTCCTGTACGTCTCGCCCCTCAAGGCTCTGATCTACGACGTCGAACGCAACCTCCGGGCGCCGCTGACCGGGATCAGGCTGGCGGCGGATCGAATGGGTCAGCCGATGCTCGGGATCGAGGTCGGCGTCCGAACCGGCGATACACCGGCAGACGAACGGCGCCACCTGGTCCGCAACCCGCCGGACATCCTCATCACCACGCCAGAGTCTCTCTATCTGATCCTGACGAGCCAGGCAGCCGAGATCCTGCGTGGCGTCGAACACGTGATCGTCGACGAAATTCACGCCCTGGCGGGCACCAAGCGCGGCGCGCACCTCGCGTTGAGCCTGGAGCGGCTCGAGAAGCTGACGGCGAGGCCGCCGCAGCGGATCGGGCTCTCGGCGACCCAGCGACCCGTCGAGACGATCGCCCGCTTCCTCGGAGGATCGGGGCCGGGTCGGGCGGGGGAGTCCCGGGAGGTCAGCATCGTCGACGCCGGATCGCGCAAGGCGCTCGAGCTGTCCGTCCGCGTCCCGGTCGAAGACATGAGCAGGCTTGCGGATCTGGTTTCACCGGACGAGAAGCTCCCTGAAGCGGACGCCGGACCGGTCGACGGAGCCGAAGCCCGGCACAGCATCTGGCCGGCGATCCACCCGCGAATCCTCGAGCTGATTCGCGAGCACCACTCCACGATCGTCTTCTGCAACTCGCGCCGCCTGGCGGAACGGCTGGCCGGCAAGCTCAACGAGCTGGCCGGCGAGGAACTTGTTCGAGCCCATCACGGTTCGCTGGCCCGCGAGCAGCGCGTCGAGATCGAGGAGGCCCTCAAGGCAGGCCGGCTGCCGGCTATCGTCGCCACTAGCTCGCTCGAGCTGGGCATCGACATGGGCGCGGTCGATCTCGTCATCCAGGTCGAGAGCCCGGCCAGCGTGGCCAGCGGCCTGCAACGCATCGGCCGGGCTGGGCACCAGGTCGGAGAGCCGAGCCGCGGCGTCTTCTTTCCGAAATACCGGGGGGACTTGCTCGAGACAGCCGTCGTGACAGCCCGGATGCACGAGGGCGCGATCGAGGAGACGAAGCTGCCTCGGAACCCGCTCGACGTTCTGGCCCAGCAGATCGTGGCCATGACGGTGCGCGAGGCGTGGTCCGCGGACGAGCTTTACGAGACGGTGCGGCGCGCTGCACCGTACGAGAGCCTTACGCGCGATGCGTTCGACGGTGTTCTCGGAATGCTTGCCGGCGCCTATCCGAGCGACGAGTTCGCGGAGCTGAAAGCCCGAGTGGTCTGGAACCGCGAGACGGGCGGCGTCGAGGGCCGGCGCGACGCGCGGACGGTGGCCATCACCAGCGGCGGAACGATCCCGGATCGCGGGTTGTACCCGGTCTTCATGGTCGGTGAGGTGGGTACTCCCGGGCGTCGCGTCGGGGAGCTCGACGAGGAGATGGTGTACGAGAGCCGCGTCGGCGAGGTCATCGCGCTGGGGGCAACGAGCTGGCGGGTCGAGGAGATCAGACCCGATCGGGTGGTCGTCTCGCCTGCACCGGGGGTTCCCGGCAAGATCCCGTTCTGGCACGGCGACGGACTGGGGCGACCGATCGAGCTCGGGCGGGCGATGGGCTCGTTCGTGCGTGAGCTTGAAGCCGATATGACCGGAGGCGAGCGTGGCCGGGCGAGGGCGCGCCGTCGACTGCTCGAGCATCACGACCTCGACGACCTCGCGGCCGACAACGTGCTCGCCTACCTGGCCGAGGAACGAGAGGCCACGGGCCACCTGCCGACGGACCGGCGGATCGTCGTCGAGAGATTCCGCGACGAACTCGGGGATTGGCGGGTGGTCGTCCTGACGCCGTTCGGGGGGCGAGTCCACGCCCCCTGGGCGCTCGCGATTGAAGCCCGGCTGGAAGAACGGCTGGGCGGTGGGGCGCAGACGATATGGTCGGACGACGGCATCGCCATCCGGCTCCCGGAAGGCGAGATCGCAGGCGACTTGCGAGACGGTGGGGCAGCCCCGCACGGGGCGGGTCGGGGCGGTGGCATCGGGTTCGGCGGCGGGCCTTTGGACCTCCTGTTTCCATCGGCGGAGGAGGTCGAGGATCTGGTCGTCGGCCGCCTCGGGTCGTCGGCAATGTTCGCGGCCCGCTTCCGCGAGAACGCGGCCCGAGCGTTGCTGCTGCCCCGGCGACGGCCCGGATCGAGAACCCCGCTCTGGCAGCAACGACAGCGTTCCGCTGGGCTGCTGGCGGTGGCCAGCCGTTACGGCTCCTTCCCGATCATCGTCGAGACCTACCGCGAATGCCTGGCGGACCTGTTCGACCTGCCGGCACTCCGCGAAGTCCTGGCGGGAGTGGCGCGACGCGAGATAGAGGTCCGCGACGTGGAGACGGTGGTGGCGTCGCCCTTCGCCGGCTCGCTGCTGTTCGACTACCTGGCCGCGTACATGTACGAGGGCGACGCCCCGCTGGCGGAGCGGCGAGCGGGCGCCCTGGCGCTGGATCGGGAGTTGCTGCGCGAGCTGCTCGGGCAGGAGGAACTGCGCGACCTCATCGATCCGGGGGCGCTGGCCGATCTCGAGCTCAGCCTGCAGGGACTCGTCCCGGAGCGTGCCGCGCGGTCGCCGGATGGGCTGCACGACATGCTCCGCCGGATCGGCGACCTGAGCCTCGAGGAGGTCGCCGCCCGCATCGCCGAGCCGGCCTCCGGCGAGGACTGGCTGGCGACGCTCGAGCGGTCGCGTCGAGCCGTTCCGGTGCGCATCGCCGGCGTCGTTCGCTGGATCGCGATCGAGGATTCGGCCCGCTATCGAGATGCGTTTGGGGTGTCGCTGCCGGTCGGGATACCGACGTCGCTGCTGAGCCCGGCCGAGGATGCGTTCGGCGGGCTGGTCGGTCGGTGGGCTCGGACCCACGGGCCGTTCCGCATTCTGGAGCCGGCCGCGCGCTGGGCCGTCCCGACCCCTCGCGTCGAGGAGGTGCTGGAGCGGCTGCTCGAGGCAGGTTCGATCCTGCGGGGCGAATTCCGGCCCGGCGGCACGGAGCGGGAGTGGTGCGACCCGGAGGTTCTGCGGCAGCTCAGACGCCGCTCGCTGGCCCGGCTGCGGCGTGAGGTCGAGCCGGTCGATCAAGTCGTGCTGGCGCGTTTCCTGCCGGCCTGGCAGGGCGTCCGGCCGGTCGGCGATGCCGGGGCGCCCACGCTGCGGCCCGGTGCCGCTCTCGAGCGGCTCGCGGAAGTGGTCGACCAGCTGTCGGGCCTGCCGATCCCCGCGTCGGTGCTGGAGCGCGACGTGCTGCCCGCTCGGATCCCAGGCTATCAGCCACGGCTTCTCGACGAGATGGGTGCCCTAGGCGAGGTTGCCTGGGTCGGCCGCGGCGGCCTTGGTCGCGACGACGGCCGCGTCGTCCTCTACCGACCCGGCCGAGCCGCTCTCATCCAGGGCGCGTTCCCGGGTGCAGTCGCCCCGGGCGACGGGTTGCACGAGCGACTGCGCGAGCGGCTTCGGCAGCTGGGCGCGTCGTTCTACCGCGAGCTGCAATCGGCCGCGGGCTCGGCGTCGGAGCGCCAGGTCCTCGACGCGTTGTGGGACCTGGTCTGGGCCGGCGAGGTAACCAACGACACCTTCGCGCCGTTGCGGGCGCTCCGCTGGCGTCGGCCATCGGGCGAGCGGCGGCCCCGTCCGGGTCGGCTGCAGCTGGGTCCACCCGAAGCGGCCGGCCGGTGGTCGTTGGTTGCTGGGAACGGCGCCGGGATGGCGAGTGGCGCCGCGATTGCCACGGAACGGCTCCACTCCGTGGCGACCGCGTTGCTGGACCGGCACGGGATCGTCACGCGGGAGGCCGTCGCCTCCGAGGAGGTGGCCGGCGGCTTCAGCGCCGTCTATCCCATCCTGCGGGCGATGGAGGAAGCCGGGCGCATCCGCAGGGGGTATTTCGTCGAGGGCCTCGGTGCCGCCCAGTTCGCGGTCCCCGGCGCCGTCGATAGGTTGCGCTCGATGCGCGAGCCGGTGGGGGATCCGCGCAGCGGGCCGGCAGTCCGCTTGCTCGCCGCGGCGGACCCCGCGAACCCGTACGGCGCGGCCCTGGCCTGGCCGCGTCGCGGTGACACCGATCGCCGGCTCCTCGCGCGGAGCGCGGGTGCGTATGTTGTCCTCGTCGACGGCTCCGCGGTCCTGTATCTCGAGCGCGGCGGCCACTCCCTGCAGACTCTGCCCGCGGCAGACGACCGCGGGATCGCGGCGGCGGCGTTCGCGGCCCTTCGGGCGCTTGTCGACGATGGTCGCTTCCGCGAGCTGGTCGTGGGGCGCGTCGACGGCGAGCCAGTCGCGGGATCGCCGTGGCGGCCCCTTCTCGAGGAGGCAGGCTTCGCCGCCGGATATCGTGGCCACATCCTCCGGCCGGGGACGCGGCGGGTCGTCGCGGCCGGTCGGGGACTCCCGCCGGAGACCGCGGCCGCCGACGAGTACTGGCGCCGCGGCGGCTCCCGCGGGTCTCAGCGGGGCCCGGGGGTGGCACGCCGATGAGCCGGATCGAGGTCGAATGCTCGGCCGTCGACGAAGGCTGGCTGGCCTGTGTGACCGTCACAGACTACGGGACGAGCCGCGAGTTCGAGGTCGCCGTGTCCGCCGCCGAGCTCGATCGCTTCGCTCCGGGTTCGGGCGACCCTTGTCCCCTGGTGCGCCGGTCGTTCGAGTTCCTGCTCGCCCGCGAGCCGAAGGAGTCGATCCTGCGGACTTTCGGTCTCGCTGTGATCGGCCACTACTACCCCGAATACGAAACCGAGATCAGACGCGCCGGTTGACCTCTGGGGTCGGCTACAGCGGCGATGGTGCAGAACCGAGGGTTCCGGCCCGGCGACCGCGCAGCGTGTGACGATCTCCGCGCGGGTCTCGGGAAGCTTCCGATCCGGCCTGAGGCAACGTAGGGCAGCGCGGCCGGAAGAGGTTCAGGCGCTGAACCCGAAGAAGGTGCGGACCCGCGAACGCATCACCCTGCCCAGGGTCTCCGCAGTCCGTCCCGGGCTGCGCTGCCAGTGAAGGCGCCACACCGTCGCGGCGGCCTTCCCGGCCTGAGCCGCCCCCGGCCACGTGGACGGAACCAGCCAGCGGAAGGCCTCGGGATGTCGCCACGCCCACGGAACGAGGGCCCATGCCAGCACCAGGTAATCGACTCTCAGCGGACGCTGGAACGAGAAAAGGACCTGGAGCTGGACCAGCGTCTCGGGTAGCGTCAGCGCCGTGAGCGCCAGCGCGAGGACGAGCCACACCAGGCCCCATAGCCTTCCTCGTGGCGACATGAATGGCCAGAAGACTACCGGCACCCACTTGACCGTGGTGGCGACCATCCACAGCAAGCCCGTCATGACCGGCCCCGAGAACTGGGCGGCGAACAACAGAAGAGCCAGCGGCAGGTTTATGTTGCCCGTGTCGAGGTTTGCGGCGAACGGGAACGCAAGGGCGACGAGCAGCACGGCCGTGGTCATCGGGCGTCGGGTGTATGCCCAATGGATGGTCCACAACAGGCCCATGACGGTGGCGCCGCGCCAGACGAACCAGGCCACGTCCCACGGCAAGATCGACCACGGGACGAAGAGCGGCAACATCCAGGGCGAGTAGACGTACGGCATGAATGGGCCCAAGGGGTGGTATGGGTCGCCGCCGGCGAGCCACAAGCGACCGGCTGCCCAGTAGGCGCGAGTGTCGGCGCCGGCAGCTTCGCCTCTGGCAATCAAGCCCGCCAGCACCAGGCCACCGACGAGACCGAGGACGACCATCATCGCCAGCCGCCGTGGGTCCTGGATGCGCTTGATCTCGTGGCGAAGCGCGCGGCGGAAGACGCCGGCGCGGCGGCGCGTGGGGCGATCTACCCTTGCGGCGACCGGGAGGCTCGCCACGCGTTCGGCCACGTGTCGCCTGCGGACCGCCGAGGCCTCGGTTGGCCCGGTGGAGCTTGGCGTCTTGGCCCCAACGGAAGGCTGTGCCCTGGCGGTCATGGCCGAACCCGGACAGAGGCAGCGAGCCCTGCCACGCCCTGGGGCAGGGGATCGGCGCGCGACAGCACGACGCGGCGTACTGGCATGACCGTGTCCTCTTGCAGATGCGTCAAACGGATGATGCGAGTCTCGCACCGTCCGCGCAAGGGCACGCCGTCCACAGGTCTTGAGTGGCTAGCGCAGGTATGTGCGAGCGCAGGTGTCGCACACCGTGTAGACCGCGTGGGTATTGCGCGCCAGTCCCACCGTGTGGAGCAGCCCCGCGCAGCCACGGGACGGGCATTTCCAAACCCACCAGCGACTCTCTCGAGCCAGACCGACGGACTCGCCCTTGATCTTCTCGGCCAGACCTTCATGTCCCGCGAGGGTTCGGGAGACGCTCGCCGATCTCTCTGCCTCGGTCTCGCTCGAGTATGGGTAGTTCTGGGCGATGTTCGACGACACGGCTCAACTCCGCACTTCCCGCGCCCGGATCGGTCAACAAAACCGAACCGGTGGCAGGGCGATGTGAGCGCGGCGAGCCACCGGCAGGCCGAGTATAGACCCCCCGCCGGGGCTGGCCGCAGAGCCCGACGGGGGTGTCGAGTCGTCGGTCGACTGCTGCGCTGCGTCGCTGCCCACTGACCGCAGCGACCCTTTGTCCCGTCCGGGGGCACGGCGACCCTGCTGCAACCGCTAGGCTATCGGCCGATGAATCGCTCGATCGTCTCCATGCTCATCGGCACGTTTGTGCTGAGGATCAGCACGGCTGTCACGGGTGTGATGCTCGTCTTTCTCATCGACGAGATCACCCGCCACCGCGGGACGGGGCCCGGAGCGGTCGCCGTCCTCACCGGCGGCTTCTACACGACCGAGCTGACCGGGGCGATCGTGTTCGGTGTCCTGGCCGACCGGTACGGCCGCAAGGTGATCATGCTGCTCGGCCCGCTCTTCGGCGGCATTGCCGTCTTCATGACTGGCTTGACCACGCACTTCCCGGTGCTCTTCGTGACGCGGCTCCTGGAGGGCAGCTCAACCGCCGCCTCGATTCCGTCGACGCTCGGCTTCATCGCGGCCGAGACGGCCCATGACGAGAAGCTTCGCGGCCGGGTGGTATCTCTCTTCGAGTTCGTGTCCCTCGGCGGCATGTTGGCTGTCGGCCCCGCCTTGGGCAGCGTCTTGTGGGAGAGAATGGGACGGCCGGCGTTCTTCCTCAATTGCGTCTTCTACGCGACGGCGTTGTGCCTTTACGCCTACGGGGTTCACGAGGTGCCGCGCGACCGCCAGGGCGATATCGTTGCGACACGCCCGCCGGCGCGCCGGGTTGGGTCCGAGGTTTCCCGTTACCTGAGAATCGCCACCAACCACAAGGTCCTCCTGTTTGCGCCGACCTGGTTGGCCATCAATGCGATCCTGGGGATGTGGGCCCTGCAGGCGCCCTTGCTCTTGCGCGGCAATATCGAAGACACGAGCCAGTTCCTGATGCGCGGCATCTCGCCCCAGACGATCGGGTTCGGCGAGGCGGTCCTGGCCGTCACATTTGGCGCAGGGCTGCTCTTCTGGGGGACCGTCTACGCCCGCTTCAGGCGGAGCTCGATGCTGCTCATGGGCGTCGGTGCGTTCGTCGCCATTACCGTGGACATCCTCGCGATCAACCACCTGGGCGGCATCTCGGCGACGGTGCTCGTAGCCCTGGGAGCTTTCGCCCTGTTGGCCCTCTTCGTTCTTTCGGGGGCGACACCGGCGGCGCTGGGTCTGCTCGCCGACGTGAGCGAGGGGTTCGAGGAGGACCGCAGCGCCATCATGGGCCTCTACTCGGTCTTCCTGGGCGTGGGCCAGGTGATCGGTGCCGCCGTGGGAGGTCTCGCCGCGTCCTGGCGCGGCATCGACGGATTGGTCGTGGCTACCGCCGGCCTGCTTGCGATCGGGATCGCCGCGCTGGTGAACCTTCGTGCCCAGGAATCGACTCTTCTCAGCGAGATTGCCGGAAATGGCCCGCCGCCTTCGATGCACGACTCCATACGAGATACGCTGTCGCCAAGGCTTTGAGGCGGTGGGGGCCGACCGAGGCAAGCAGCGAAGGAGGAGCGATGACCGTTGCCATCGTCACCGATTCCGGATCCGACCTGACACCGGCTTCAATCCTGCGGACAGGCATAAGGCAGGTCCCCCTGTCGGTCTCCTTCAATGAGGAGACCTTCCTCTCCCCGGACGAGATGTCGCCGGATGAGTTCTGGAAGCGCCTCCGCGAGCCCGGCTGCCCGTTCGCCCACACCGCGGCACCGAGCGTCGGCCTCTTCAAGCAGGCGTTCGAGAAAGCATTCGCCGATGGCCACGAGTCCGTGGTCTGCGTCTGCATCTCCGAGGGTCTGTCGGCCACCATCAAGCACGCGCAGATGGCCAGGGAGATGTTGCCGGACCGGCAGATCTTCATCGTGGACTCGCGGTCGGCATCGATGGGGATCGGGGCGCTGGCGCTGCGGGGAGCGGAGTTTGCCGAGGCCGGAACCTCCGGTTCGGAGATCCACTCGCGGCTCACCATAATGCGCAGCCGCCTGGATCTATACGTCGGGCTCGAGACGCTCGAATACCTGCGCAAGGGCGGGCGGATCAGCCACGCCAAGGCCGCAATCGGTGGGCTGCTGTCGATCAAGCCGATCGTGACCGTCGACGAGGGCGTGGTCGTCGTAGCGGACCAGCCGCGGACCCGGTCTAAGGCGACGGAGCGGGTGATCGAGCTTCTCACGGACCGGCCGGTAACCGAGCTCCACGCGCTCTATTCGCCGCCGGTTGACGTCGATGCCTTCGTCGCGGCGGTGTTGGCTCACATGCCTGAGCCGGCGCCCAGGCTGGTCACTACCCAGATCATCGGGCCGGTTATCGGAACCCACGTCGGCCCGGGCGCATATGGCGCCATCCTGGTCCGAGAGTACTGATCCGAGCCCAAGGCCAGGTGACCTGGGCACTGTCGATTCCATTGGCGATTCGATGGTCCTGGTCCATGAACGTTAGGCCGACCAGCCTGGATACCGAGGACATCGGGTAGGTGGCGCTCTTTGGTAGGAGGTCTATACTCGGCCCAAGTGGAACCTGCGGTGCAGCTCTCCGATTTCAAGCGGAAGGCCGCCGCGACATTGTCGGGACCGTCGGGGGATGAACGCTGACCGCCGGCGTGATGTGTCTGCGGGCCGCCCCAAGACTCGACGGTTTCGCTATGGAGGGTATCCGGCCGATGGCGACCGAGCAGATCGCTGCCGCGATCAACGCATGGGACGTCGCCCAGCGCCAGTTCGATCTGGCTGCCGAGCGCTTGCACCTGTCACCAGGTCTACGCAAGGTCCTGCGCGAGCCTAAACGCGAGCTCACGGTGCACTTTCCGGTGAAGATGGACGACGGCTCGGTCCAGGTCTTCACGGGCTATCGAATCCAGCACAACCTCAGTCGAGGACCGGCCAAGGGCGGCATCCGCTACCACCAGAACGTGACCCTCGACGAGGTCAAGGCTCTGGCCATGTGGATGACGTGGAAATGCGCCGTCGTCGGCATCCCGTTCGGCGGGGGCAAGGGCGGCGTGATCGTCGACCCCAAGAAGCTGAGCGCGCGGGAGGTGGAGGGCCTGACCCGCCGCTACGCGACCGAGATCAGCATCCTCATCGGCCCCGAGAAGGACATCCCGGCCCCCGACGTCAACACCAACTCCCAGACCATGGCCTGGATCATGGACACCTACTCGATGCACGTCGGGTACACGTCGCCCGCCGTGGTCACGGGCAAGCCGATCCCGCTGGGCGGCTCGGAAGGCCGGAACGAAGCAACCGCTCAGGGCGCCGTCTACACGCTGCTCGATGCGGCAAAGCACCTCGGCATGGACGTCTCGAAGTGCCGCGTGGCCGTCCAGGGCTATGGCAACGCCGGCGCAATCGCCGCTCAGCTGCTCGCCGCTCAGGGCTCGACGATCGTCGCCGTGAGCGACTCGACCGGCGGCATCTACCGGGCCGAGGGCTTCGACCCGAACAAGGTCCTGGCCTGGAAGCAGGAGCACCACACGGTCCGGGGCTTCCCCGGCACCCGCGACATCACCAACGAAGAGCTCCTCGAGGTCGACTGCGACATCCTCGTCCCGGCCGCCCTCGAGAACCAGATCACGGCCGAGAACGCGGGTCGCATCAAGGCCCGGTTGATCGGCGAGGCCGCCAACGGTCCCACGACACCCGAGGCGGATGAGATTCTCTACAAGGCCGGCAAGTTCGTGATCCCGGACATCCTCTGCAACGCCGGCGGGGTCACGGTCAGCTACTTCGAATGGGTCCAGGACCTGGAACGCGACTTCTGGAACGTGGCGCAGGTCAACGAGAAGCTGAGGGCCGTCATGACGAAGGCCTTCGCGAGCACGCTCGAGATGAGCCTCAGGGAAGAGGTCAACATGCGCACGGCGGCCTACATGCTCGCCGTGCAACGGGTCGCAGATGCCACGTCCGTCCGCGGTCTTTATCCGTAAGATGTATGCGTAACTAGCTAACTCCTTTGCGGCCCCGACGTACCCCCTCGCGTCGGGGCCGCTTTCTACGCTCGCCGGTCAGCCAGCCGATGCCGTCGGACGGGCGAGCTCGGATCCGTGGCGACTAAGCAGGCGCATTCCGTTGTTGGCTCCTGAGGTCCTCGCTCGAGGACGTTGGAGTCCGCTCGCTCCGGTCTTCGGATCCGCCTAGGACCGCGCTCGGCGAGCTTGCGGGCATGAGCGTGGCACTTCAACGTCCTGGTGCCCCTCCAGTCCATCGCCTGGTCGTGTAGCGAGTGTCCCGGTGCTACCATCCCTCGGCCACCTCCGCCACCGGCGCCGAATCGACCTGGTATCGCAATCCGGAGCAGCTCGGGATAGGAGCCTCGATGCTCGACCACGAAGAGAAGTTCCTTTTCAAGGAGGAGACCCTCCATCTGGCGAACGCGCTGGCCGAGCCGGGCGTGCTGGACAACGTCGAGGACCTCCTGACAGACGTGATAACCAGCCCTCGGTTCGACTCCGAGGTGTTCACCCTCGAGCGTTCGCTGCAGGTCATGCTCGGGGCCCGGGCCGGCGCCACCCTGGTGGGGCTCCTGACCGTCACGCCGGAGGTCTTCGAGGAGACGTCCGAAGTCCGGATCCCACCGGAGGTCCAGGAGCGGTTGATCGCCTGGCGGGCTCGTTTCGGTCTGGCGATCGACAACGCGCTCAACTACCTGAACAACCCCGACGGCATCCAGGGCCACAACTTCTCGACGCAGATCGCCCATACCGACGAGCGCCAGGTCCTGCAGGGTCGACTGACGCTGGTGCGATACAACAACGAGCCGCAGTTCTTCCTCGCCGACGCGGGCGTCTTCTTCGGGCTCGTGGTGGATGTCCTCGAGCGGCTTGGGCCGTATCTCGGTCCCGACGCCGTCGACGCCGAGACGCTGAGCAGGCTCCGCGACGCAGTCCAGCTCGTCGAACGAAAGACGGCGACGCGAGGCTGATCCGGAGCTCCGGCGCGGGTTTCGACGTCCTTGCGGCACCCAGCTCAGTGCCGAGGGGCGGCCGCCTCGATCGCGGCCGCCCGACGTCTTCCGGTTACGCCTTGGGCTGATCGCCGGGACGTGGGTTCGTACCGGTCGGGGGCTCGCTCCCGCCCGGTGCCTGTGGCGAACCGAATGTGACCGGCGCGGCCACAGTCAACGGCAGCAGGCGCTTCAGATACGGGTCCACGATGCGCACCGCGAAGCCGAACAGGACCAGCAAGATGACCAGGGCCAGCGCTACGGGGATCACCAGGATGGCGATCCAGATCGCGATGGTGGCCGCCGCTTTGCCGACCTCCGCCAGGCTTCCAGCCGCCTGATTGGCCTGATCGCCGGCACTCCACGCAAGGGGCGTTGCCGTCGGTGCCGGCGACGGCGTCGGAGTGGGGCTCGGGGTCGGCGTCGGCAGGATCGGGACGACGAATACGACAGTGAGGGTGCTCATTGCCGCCTGATCGGTCAGGCCGGTGAGCTGGCCGGATAGCTCTTCGATCTGGCCCTGGACGTCGGCCAGGCGCTGCTGGACCGTGAGAACGTCGCCGATCGTCGTCGCCTTCGCCATGATCGCCTGGATGGCTTTCTCACTGGCCTTCAGGTTGGCGATCCGAGCCTGCAGGTCCACGATCTGGCCCCCCACGGCAGTCGAGTCTGTGTGCTCGCTCAGGACCTTGGTCCCGAGCCTTCGCATGGCCGCGAGAGCGTCCTCGAACCGATTGACGGGAACGCGATAGGTTACCGAGGCCATCTCCTCGGCCGTGTTTGTGGTCCGGTCCGAGCTTGCTAGCAGGCCGCCCAGGGCGTGGATCTGGTCGGTTGCTTGAGCGATTGACGCGTCGACGGCCGCGACCTGCACGCTGATCGTTCCGGTCTTGATGATCTGATTCTCGGGCAGCACCAGCGAGGTTGCCCCCGGCGCCGCCTGATCGGTCGGGTTCGCGTTTCCGGTCTGAGCCGGAGCCGGTGGCGTCGCGCCGGCCCCTCCGTAGAGGCCGGCTTCCGAAGCCGCGGGCATCGCCGGGGCCATGGTCGGATTGGCCTCCCCGTAGAGCTGCAGGCCCGGTGTGGCGGATGAGCTGGAGCACGCCGCGGCCAAGATGCCGCCGACGAGCAGCACGAAACAGAACCTTCTGGCTCGCATGGATCACCCTCTCTTGCCCTCGGCCTCGTCATCGGACCCTGCCGGCGAGGTCTCACCAATGAATGCGTCGACGAGACGACCGTGGATCAACGGGAGCGAAGCCGGACCGATGCTGCGGTTTGTCGGAGGCTCCCGTGCTGCCTAGCAGGGCAGCTGTTCGAACATAGGCACACCGCAGATTCGATATGGAGTAGGCGACGGTGGGCCCACTCCCGCGTTGGTCGGAGAGACCGAGTGCGCCGGTCGGGAGTAGTCGACATTTGCCCCCGAGCCGGCGTACCCGAAGACGATGGCGACCGCGGCGACCGTGATCAAAGCGCCGGTCGCCGTTATTGCGCGGACGGCCCGACTCGGGCCTGCCGCTGGCGCTTGTGGGCTGTTCATGCTGCGGCAACCGCGTTGCGCCGTCCGCGCCGGGCGATCCGACGCGCCAACACTGCGATGGCCAGCAGCACCAGGAGGCCGATGCCGACCGGCAGAACAACGATCACAAGCCAGACGGCCATGGTCGCCAGGCCCTGGCCGACCCGCACGAGCGCGGCCACGGCCTGGTCCACCTGACTGCCGAGGGTCCAATCCTGAGTTGCCTGCGTGGTCACCGTGGTCGTGGGCAGCTGGAACGTCACCTGAAGTGTGCTCATCGCCGCCAGTTTGGCGAGGTTGTCCAGCTCGGCCGTGAGCTCTTCGATCTGTCCCTGCGTATCGCTCAGCTGGGTCTCGACGGCCAGGATGTCGGCTACGGATCCGGTCCTCGTCATGATCGCCTGGAGCGCGGCCTCCGTGGTCTTGAGGTTGTCGATTCGAGCGTTGAGGTCGATGGCCTGAGACGTCACGTCGCTGCTGCTCGTCTGCTCGTTGATGTTCTTGGTTGCGATCTTGCGCATCGCGGCCAGCCCCTGATCCCACTTGGCAACGGGCAGTCGGAAGGTGATCGTCGCCATGGCATCGGGGCCGGTTCCGGATTTCGTCGAGGCATCCACATATCCGCCCAAGCCTGCGATTGCCGTCTGCGCCTGGCCGATCGCGGTGTCGATGTCGCCGACCTCCAGCGTCATCTGACCGGTCTTGACGATCTGGCTGGCATCGATAGCGGCGAAGAGCTGGCTCTGGCCGCCGGTCTGAGTCTGATTGCCACCGCTCGACGTTCCGGCACCGGTCTTGTCCACCCCAGAAAGCAAACCCTGGTCGGTGACAGGCCCGGCGGCCGGGGCGGCGGTCGCAGCCGGCTCGAGTGGCTGGGTCTGCCCAACGGCAAATCGCGCGGTGGACAAGGAGTCAAGGCTTTGCTGCGACGGGCTCGCCGGCGAGCCGACCACATAGGCGCCTCCGACGACGGCGAGAGTGGCGAGGACGGCCAGGATCTTGGTCAGCCGGCCGCGGCCGCCGAGTCGCGTCACGAGGCGGTGTCTGAGCGAAGGGTGTGGGCCCAGGGGCGAATCGGTTTCGATTTCGGGTTCGGAGTTGGTCTCGATCGGGTCGCTGTCGTTTGGTATCACGGTTCCGCCCTCCGGTGAGCCTCCAGGCCGAGTTCTCGGCCGGTCGACACGCAGACGGCGTCAGGGCCGTGGCGGTTCCATTGGGGAGTGGCGCGACCTTCGCGCCAGGCGTTACGGCAGCGGCTCGTTATCGATGAGACGGACGTCGCCGAAACGAACGGCCATCGAGAGGAGAGCGGCGTCCTCGATTCGGGCGAGCTCGTTGAGCGTGGCCGGGTCCGCGCAGCTCACGTACTCGGGTCTGGCGAGCGGCTCCGCCGCGATCGTCTCGCGCATGGCCGTTCGTAGGGCCTCGCCGTCCCTTTCGCCGGAGTCGTAGCGGGCACGGGCGGCCAGCAGCGCCCGACGCAGGACGGGGGCGGCCGCCCGCTGGTCGGGCGTCAGCAGCATGTTGCGCGAGCTCAAAGCCAGCCCGTCGGCCTCGCGCACTATCGGACAGGCCACGATCTCGGCGCCGATCCCCAGGTCTCGGGCCATCCGCCTGACCACGAGCAGCTGCTGCGCGTCCTTCTGGCCGAAGTAGGCGCGGTCGGCCCCGGCCAGCCCCAGGAGGATCGCCACGATCGTGGTCACGCCCTCGAAGTGACCTGGCCGGGATGCTCCCTCGAGCGGCTCGGTCAGCGAACCGACACGCACGCTCGTCTGAAATCCTGCCGGATAGACCTCCTCGACCGAAGGAATCCAGACCAGGTTCGCGCCTGCAGCGCCGGCCAGGCGCAGATCGGCTATCTCGTCGCGCGGATAGCGGTCGAAGTCGGCCGGTTCGTTGAACTGGCGCGGGTTGACGAAGATCGTGACGAGTACGGTCGCACTCTCGGCTCGAGCCTTGCTTATGAGCGAGGCGTGCCCGGCGTGGAGAGCGCCCATCGTCGGTACCAGGCCGATCGGTCGGGCGGCCTGGGCAAGGGCTGCGCGCAGATCGGCCCGCGTTCGGAGAACGATCGGCGGCGCCGATTCGGACATGGTTCTAGAGGTCCCGGTCGAGCGGTATCCCGTGGCTTGCCTCGACCATATCGGGCCGATCGAGGGCGGATGTACCGAGGATCTCCTCGAGCGTGCTCTCCGGGATTCGCGTGCTCTCGCCCGGCCCGGGGAAGGTGCCCGCAATGACGTCGGCCCGGTACGCCTCGGCGGCCGACTTGATGATCGAGTGCAGCTCGGCATAGTGGCGCGCGTGTTTGGGCGTGAAGTCGGCGTTCATGCCCAGGAGGTCTGTCAGGACCTGGACCTGGCCAGAACAACCCGCTCCGGCCCCGATCCCGATCGTGGGCACGCGCAGCCGGTCGGTGATAGCCGCCGCCAGCCCTTCCGGCACCAGTTCCAGGACCATGGCGAAGGCGCCGGCCTGCTGCACCGCCAGAGCGTCGGCCATGAGCTGGCGACCAGCCTGGGGCGTCTTGCCCTGAACCCGATGCCCGCCCAGCTGGTGTATCGACTGCGGCGTCAGACCGATGTGGCCCATGACCGGGATTCCGGCCCGCACGATCGTCTCGATCGTCCGGGCGCTCCGCTCGCCGCCCTCGAGCTTGACCGCTCCGGCACCGCCCTCGCTCATCAGGAGCCCTGCGTTCTCGAGGCTCGCCTCGGGCGTGACCCCGTAGGACAGGAACGGCATGTCCGCCACTACCAGGGCCCGCCGGGTGCCCCGAACCACGGCCTTGGTGTGGTGCAGCATCTCGGCCATCGTGACCCGCACGGTGCTGTCATAGCCCAGGACCACCTGGCCGAGCGAGTCGCCCACGAGAAGCATCGGAATCCCCGCCTCGTCGAGGATCCGGGCGGTCGGGTAGTCGTAGGCCGTCAGCATGGCGATGCGTTCGCCATCGGCGTACAGGCGGCCAATCGAAGAGATCGTGAAGCGCGCTTCTTGCTGCGGTGACGGAGCCTGGCTCATGGAGGGACCTCCGCGGGTTTCCCATCCGAAGTACCGGTCTGCGTGCCACTCGAGCCGCCCGCGGCAGCCGCCAGCCGCACGACGACGCGGTCGAGGAGCAACTCGGCGACCTCTCGCTTCGTAAGCAGCGGCAGTTCCTCGGGGGGCCCGTCGGTCGAGTAGATCGTTACCTTGTTCGTGTCGGTCCCGAACCCCGACCCCGGCTCGGCCACGTCGTTGGCCACCAGCAGGTCGACGCCCTTGCGGCTGAGCTTCTCGGCCACTCTATCGAAGGAGCCGGTCTCCGCCGCGAAGCCGACCAGGACCGGCCGGCGGCCCCCGGTCGCGCCGACGCCGGCCCGGACTCGCTCTGCCGCTTCGGCGAGCAGGTCCGGCGTGGCGTCCATTTCGAGAGTCAGGCCGTTCGATCGGTTGACCTTGACGTCCGACGGGGAGCGGGGCCGGAAGTCGGCCACGGCGGCGGCCATGACGAGTACGTCGAAGCGCGGTCCCTCCGGCGGAGTCAGGGCCTGGAGTGCAGCCTGCATCTCGGCGGCGGTCTCGGCTCGGGCCAGGCGGGCACGCGCCGGCGGTTCGACCGTGGCGTTGCCGAGGATCAGAGTCACAGCCGCTCCGCGATCGAGGGCATTCTCGGCAACGGCGATCCCCATCTTTCCGGTCGAGCGGTTGCCGACGAAACGGACGGGGTCGATCGGCTCGGCCGTCCCGCCGGCGGTGACCACGACGTGGAGGCCCGCCAGATCCCTGCGCGAGGTTTCGCCAGCGGGGCCGCTGGCGGCGACCGAGCAAGCGGACGGCGCTCCGCTCAGCGCCGCCACGACGGCGTCGACGATCACCGGCAGGGCGGCGAGCCGGCCCTGCCCGACCAGCCCGGATGCGAGCTCGCCCACTTCGGGCTCGACGATGCGGTAGCCGAACTCCCGCAGGCGAGCCACGTTGGCCTGGGTGGCGGGATGGGCGTACATGCCGCCGTCCATAGCCGGGGCCACGACCACGGGCACGGAAGTGGCAAGACATGCGGCGGTGACGGTGTCGCTCGCCATGCCGTTGGCCATGGCCCCGAGCCAATGGGCCGTGGCCGGAGCGACCACGATCGCCTCGACGTCGTGGGCGGTCGCGATGTGCCCGATGCGCCCGTCGCCCCCGAGCGAAAGCACGTCCGAGTCGACCGCGTGGTGGCTCAGAGTCTCGAGCGTGAGGGTGCCGATGAACTCTACGGCAGAGCTCGTCATCAGAACCCGGACGTCGGCCCCTTCGTTCTGGAGCGTGCGCAGCAGCTCGACGGCCTTGTAAGCCGCGATCGATCCGGTGATGCCCAGCGCGATCCGGCGGTTGCGGAGGCGTCCTGCCGACTCGGTCATCTCGGGTTCTCCGAGATGATGTGGATCGAACCGGCCGCGCTGCCGGTCCAGCCCACCGCCTCCTCGCCGGGAATGACCGGCTCGCCGCTGGCCAGCGCCCACAAGATGGCCAGGCCCTTGAGCGTCAGCTCCGGGTCTACGGCGTCCACACCGGGCAGCGTCCTGGCCCACGGCGCGCCGGAGAGACCGCCGGTGATGACCACCTGGATGTGGCTGGGATCGACCTTCTCGTTTCGGGCGAGCTCGAGCCGGATCTGCTCCAGCAGCCCCAGGGTCAGGGCGCGGTACCCAAGGACGACGCCGGACTGCATGGCCGACACGGTGTCCGTGCCGATCGCCTTCGCGGGCTCCTCGAGCTCGATGCGCGGAAGGCGGGCGGTGCGTGAGGCGAGCGCTTCGAGGCCGAGCTCGAGGCCGGGCGTTATCGCGCCGCCGACGTATGCGCCGTCGCGAGAGATGCAGTCGAAGGTCGTCGCAGTACCGAAATCCACCACGATCGCGGGCGTGCCGTACAGACGCGCCACCGCCACGCCGTTGACGAGGCGGTCCGCACCGACCTCGGTCGGTCGCTGCACCCGGATCGGCATCGGCATGTTGCCGGCTCCGGCCACGAGGAGCTGCACCCCGCGCCGCTCGGCCAGATCGGCGGTCGTGCCCGTCAGAGTCGGAACGACCGACGCCAGCGAGATGCCCGTGACGTCCGCCATCGAGGCCCCGTCGAGACGCAGCAGGTTGTCTATCAGGACCTCGAGCTCGTCGGCTGTGCTTTCCGCTCTCGTCGCCGCGCGGCGGGCGGCGACGATCGCCTCCGCGTGGACGAGCCCGAGCGTGATGTTCGAATTGCCGATGTCGAGGGCTAGCAGCATGAGTCGATGATAACGCGCAGGAGCCCGGCTTCCGGCCCAGTCGGGAAATCGCGAATCGCTTGTCCCGGCCCGTCCCGCTGAGGTACGATCCACCGGTCCGTCACCGGCGTCTCCAATCGTCACCCCCGTTGCCCCGAAGGAGTGGTGTCGTCCGTGCCGCCTGCGAAGTTCTTCGTGAATCGCGGCATCGTCTCAAGCCGGACCGACCTGCTCAACGTCCTCCGACCCCTCGAGAAGCAGACCGTGGCCTACCGGTATTACCGGGGTCACGAGCTGGTTCAACATGGGTTGGGCTGGGTAGAGAGGATCGTGGCGAATGAGCCGGAGACCTCGACGTTCTTCACTCCGCTCTCGATCTGCCTGAACGTGGATTCGTTCGAGCACCTCGAGTTCGAGACCCGTCCCGACCAGCTGCTCACGTACCGCCTGGTTCAGGGGGACGAAGCCGTGATGATCGATTTCGCACCGGCGGGAGTGCCGGTGGGGGATGCGCTCGAGCCTCGTCAGCTCGAGTTCGACACATCCGGCTACGTCCAAATGGAGTTGCTCGGCCCCGATCCGATCGAGGACGAGTAGGGGGAGCCTGAAACGGCGAGACCGTGACCCGGCTGGGCGCGGCGAAGATCGACTCTGGGCGAGGGCGTGGTGGGCCCGTGTGGAGACACGGCCAGGAGGAGGCGCCGCCCGGGGAGTCTCGGGTTGTCGCCGATCGGTGGGATGCGACCAGGCGATTCATCATGAGGAGAGACCAGTGGATGCTGTTCTGGCGCCCATAGCCCGCTACTTCAAGTTCGCCGAACGCGGCACGAACATCCTCGCCGAGTCCCGGGCGGGCCTGACCACGTTCATGGTGATGTGCTACATCATCTTCTTGAACGGGGCCATCATCGCCAAGCCGCTAGGTCTGGATCCGGTTGCGGTTGCCGCCGGCACGTGCCTGATCGCAGGCCTCATGACGATCGCGATGGGCATGGTCGCCAACTACCCATTCGCTCTCGCGGCTGGCTTGGGCATCAACGCTCTGGTCGCATTCACTCTTCCGGCCAAGGGCTTTACGCCGGCTGAGTGCATGGGCGTCATCGTGATCGAGGGCGTCGTCATCACGATCCTCGTCGTCGCGGGCCTCCGAGAGGCCATCATGAATGCCGTTCCGCTGGTCCTGAAGCGGTCCATTGGGGTCGGCATCGGACTCTTCATCCTCTACATCGGCCTGGTCAACGCGGGGCTGATCGTCCAGAGCAACCCGGCCATGACACTCGCCTTCCCGACCACGACAGCCCAGTTCGTGTTCCTCCTGGGCCTGGCCATCACCGTCGCTCTGTACACGATGAAGGTCAGGGCGTCCTTGATCATCAGCATCATCGTCACGACGATCGTCGCGTTGATCGTCGGCGTCAGCACGATCCCGTCCAACATAAACCCGACCCCGTCGTTCGCCACCTTCAACAATGCCGACTGGTATGGGGCCCTCTTCGGCAAGGTGAGCATCGTCGTCGCACTGCTCACGATCTTCGCAGTCATGCTGAGCGACTTCTTCGACACGATGGGCACCGTCACCGGCATCGCGGCCGAGGCTGGCCTGGCGAATGAAGACGGCTCCGTCCCCGGAATCGGGCGAATCCTTTTCGTTGACTCGCTCGCCGCGTTCTTTGGTGGCTGGATGGGCGTCAGCTCCAACACGACGTACATCGAATCGGCCGCAGGCGTAGCGGAGGGTGGCAAGACGGGCTTCGCCTCCATCATTACCGGCCTGCTGTTCCTCCTCGCGATTTTCGTAACTCCATTGGCGACCATCGTGCCTTTCGCGGCGACGGGTCCTGCTCTCGTCGTCGTCGGCTACCTGATGTTCACGCAGATCAAGGGCATCGACGTCAGCGACATCGAGAACGGCCTGCCCGCACTGCTCACGATCGTGCTCATGCCCCTCACTTACGACATCACCGTTGGCATCGGCGCGGGCTTCGTGTCGTGGGTGTTCATCAAGCTTCTCAAGCGAAAGTTCAACGAAGTCCACTGGCTCATGTACGTGGTCAGTGCGGCCTTCGTCGTCTACTTCGCCAACGCCTGGATCCTTACCTTCATCAAATAGTCTCGGCTCAGTTCCAGACGCCGCGTCCGATTCTGCGAGGGCCAATCTGGCCCGTGTCTGGCGGTCCGCCCTTTCCGCTAGCATTCGTCCGATGTACGAACGCACTGCGCTGCCCGACGGGCCGCGCGTCATCACGTCGCGCCTCCCAGGCGCTCGCTCCGTGTCCATTGCCGCTTACGTACTGGCGGGCTCGCGTCTCGAGTCGGCCGACACGGCGGGAGCGGCCCATTTCATGGAGCACATCACGTTCAAGGGCACGGCCGCGTACCCCACGACCCGGGCGGTGTCGGAGGCGATCGAGGGCGCGGGCGGCAGCTTCAACGCCGCCACCGACCGCGAGTCGACGGTGTATTGGGTGCGGGTCCCGCTGCGCGAGTCGCAGCGAGGCATGGACGTGCTGGGAGAGCTGATCGTTCGCCCGTTTCTGCGGTCCAGCGAGATCGAGTCGGAGCGGGCGGTCATAGTCGAGGAGATCCGCTCGTACCTGGACGACCCTGGCGAGCACGTCCACACCCTCTTCGATCTGGCGATGTTCGGCGACACGCCGCTCGGCCGCGAGATTGCCGGCAGCGAGGAGAGCGTCCGCAGCCTGGCCGAAGAGAACCTGCGGGCATTCTGGTCGGCCGCGTATCGGCCCGGCAACGTGGTCGTGTCGGCCGCGGGCGACATCTCTCACGCCGAGGTCGTCGGACTAGTCGAGAAGGCCTTCGGTACCGGCGCCGCAAACCATTCGAGCTTCGAGCCGGCTCCCGCCCTTCCGGCTGGAGAGCGGGTGATGGCAGTCCGCCGCGACACGACCCAGGCGCAGCTGTGCCTGGGTCTTCCTGGCTTGCGACGAGACGACCCTGAGGCCTGGACGCTCGAGGTCCTGAACGCCGTCCTCGGCGACGGTATGAGCAGCCGCCTCTTCCAGTCCGTTCGCGAGGAGAAGGGCCTCGCCTACGACGTCAGCTCCTACATCGTTGACTACGCCGATGCGGGGGCGTTCATCGTTGCGGCAGGGGTCGATCCCGACCGGATCGCGCCGGCGGTCGCCGCGATCCTCGAGGAGATGGCTCGCGTGCGCGACGAGGCCGTGCCGGCCGCCGAGCTGGCTCTCTCGAAGCGCTACCTGGCCGGCAGGCTCGAGCTGCGGATGGAAGAGACCCGCCATCTGGCGTCATGGCTGGGTGGTCAGGAAGCCCTGCACGAGAAGGTTCTGACTCTCGACGAGGCGCTGGCCGAGTTGAACGCGGTCACGAGTGAGGACATCAATGCTCTTGCCCGGCGGCTTATACGCGACGATGGGTTGAGACTCGCGGTCGTGGCGCCGGCCCGTCGAGGTCGTCGTCTCGAATCGCTTCTGCGATTGCCTGGCGGTGCGGCGTGAGAGGCGACCGAGAGTCGCGGCGGAGCCAGGCTATTGACACGGCGGACTCGATGGGCACCCCCGCGACCGGCGCCGACAACCTGTCGAGCGTTGTGCCGGCGCCCGACGAAGCGCCGGCAGGGCAGCTCTTGCTCGAGGGTATGGATGGATCCGCTGAGGTCCTCGTCCACATCTCGCCCGAGGCTCTAGCAGGTGAAGCCGAGTTCGTCGAAACCGACGAGGGCGCCGAGGGGGCGGAATCGGTTGAGTCCACCGCGGCCGTGCGGTGGTCGGAGGAGGTTGCCGGGCCTGTCGTGCCTCAAGAAGCCGAGCCCGCGGAGGCCGGGCCCGCCGAGGCCACGGGGATCGACGATCCAGCGCTCCAGATCAGGCTGGCTCGAATCCATCTCAAGACGGGGTCACTGGCGATGGCGCGGGCCGAGCTCGAGACACTCGCCGGTCGCGGCCAGCTCGATACGGGGGCGCTCCTCGACCTCGCGGAGGTCCGATGGCGTACCGGAGATTTGCATGGCGCGGGCGAGGCTGCGGCTTCCTACCTGGATGACGGCGGGGACGAGGCGCTCGGGTTCGTGATCGCCGCCGAAGCGGCTGCTCTCTCGAACCACCTGGATGAGGCCCGGCTCCACGTCCAGAAGGCACTCGAGTGCCATCCGGCCGATCTCGACCCAGTCTTCGCCGGGATTTCTCGCAAGGCGACCTGGCCTTCGCCGCGACGGAGCGGGGGAGTCGCTCAGGCCCAAGCTGTGGCACCCGTCGCCCAGCCGGTCGCACCCGCCGCCCAGCCGATCGCACCCGCCGCCCAGCCGGTCGAGCCCGCCGCCCAGCCGGTCGAGCCCCCCTGTTCGACTTCGGAAGCGGACCAGGCCCGCGCCGAGATTGCGGCCGGGCGCTCGTACCTCGACGCGAACGACCCGATGATGGCCGCTCTCCACTTCGGCGTGGCCATCAGAATCTCTCCGGAGTCTGCACGCGAGGTCCTCGACGCGATCGGCGATCGGCAGGACCTCGGGATGCAACTCGTCCGCGGCGACGCCTTCCGAATGCTCGGTCTCGACGAGGACGCCGGACAAGCGTACCTGTCCGTGGCGAACGCCCTCGGCGCTTCAAAGCCCGTCCCGAACGCGGTTGCAGCCGCCGAGCCCGAAGCCGCCGAGCCCGAAGCCGCCGAGCCCGCAGCCGCCGAGCCCGCAGCCGCCGAGCCCGCAGCCGCCGAGCCCGCAGCCGCCGAGCCCGCAGCGCCGACAAGGCATCCCGTCGTAGAGCCCCCGCCGATCCGCTGGGACTGAGTCCAGCCTCGCCCGTCGCAGCACGTCTGCCCGGGAGCGAGGATCGGCGACCCGCTACACTCCCCATCGCATCAATCGTCCGCAGGGGTACAAGTGCAGTGATCGAGCGAACCCTCGTTCTGGTGAAGCCCGACGGAGTCCAGCGGCTGCTGGCCGGCCGCATCATCGCGCGCTACGAAGAGCGCGGCCTCAAGATCGTCGGGCTCAAGCTGGTCCACGTCGACCGCGAGCTGGCCGAGCGCCACTACGCCGTCCACATGGGCAAGCCGTTCTTCGAGGGGCTCGTGACCTTCATCACGTCGGGGCCGCTCGTGGCTCTGGCCCTCGAGGGGCCGGACGCCATCGAGTTCGTCCGTACGATGAACGGCGCCACGCGGCCCGCCGAGGCTGCTCCGGGCACCATCCGAGGCGACTTTGCCGTTGAGATGGGGCAGAACCTGGTCCACGCTTCGGACAGCCCGGACAGCGCGGAAACCGAGCTGGCAATCTGGTTCCGGCCGGACGAGCTGCTCTCTTACGACCGTGAGATCGACCGCTGGGTCACGGGTCCGTAGTCTTGACGAGCCGGCGGTCCGCCGTTCTCAAAGAGCGGGCGTAGTCGACGAGCCGGCGGAACCGCTCGGGCCGGCCGAGCCCGATGGGACGGGCGTGGGGCTCGGGGCGAGTGTTGCGGCAGGCGTCGGAGTGGGTGCCGGCGTAGGTGGGAGAGTGGGCGCGGGGCTGGCGTGGGTGGCCGTGTCCAGCGGGATACCGGATCGCGACGCCGCGCTGGCACCCAGCCCGCCAAACGCCAGGGCCAAGGCCAGGGCCGTCCCACCCAGGACGACCAGGCTGACCTCGACCGTGCGATTCAGCCGCCAGATGCCCGCCAGCCTCCGACGGAGGCTCGGCTCTTGCCCAGGTGGGGGAGTGGCAACCGCCATGGGCGTCGTTTCGGCGACGGTCGCCAACTCCAGCTGGGTCATGGAAGCGGCGGCCGCGGCGGCTGCGGCGGCCGCCCGGGCGCCTCGGCGCTTGGTCTTCGTCGTGACGGCACCGACACCCGCGTCAACACCGATCGCGTCGGGTCCGATCACCGTCCCTTCGTCCGTATCTCCAGGCACGGCCCGCTTCGCCCCCGACGGTCTCGCCGACCATCGCGGCAATTCGCCCCCCGCCGACCAGACTTCTTCTGACGGCGAGAGAAGACCGACGACCAGCAATCGGCCGTAGTAGGCGATCGAGAGCACGACGGCCGCACCAAACAACAGCTGAAGCGCGCCCGGGAGAGCCAGCTGGATCAGGGTCGAACGTGCCTGATAGACCGCGCCGCCCGGCCAGCCCAGGGTTGCGACTGCGATCGCCACCAGTGCCAGCCCTAGCATCGGAGTGCGGCGCAACCAGCCCTGGAGGCGGTCGAGGTTCGTCGTGCCAAAGGCGCGGCCGACCGCGGCCGACCAGGCGATGAGGCCGGTCTTCGCGGCGACGAAGGCGAGCAACCACAGCCGGGCCGGACCCGCCGCGGCGTCGGTTCGAGCGGCGAGAGCGAGCAGGACGAACCCCGCATCCGAAACGATCGAGTAGGCGACAACCTCATCGATCTCGTCGTGGACGAGGGCTGCGAGGGCACCCAGGACGATCGTCGCGACGGCGACGGCCTGGACGACGGCGACGCCGGCTGTGAGCCAGTCACTCTGGATCGCGAATGTGGTCGCGCTCCAACTCAGGACGAGGATGCCCAGCCCTGCGGGGAGCCAGATCAGCAGCACCGCCGGGGCCAGAGCCGTCGCGCTTCGACCCAGTCGAGCCGCCGGAACGTGGAAGGGGACGGCGCCGCCTCGAACGGCCAGCGCGAGGGCGAGTCCCAAGAACGCAAGCACGAAGACCGGGGTGTCGCTCGCGCCGTTCCAGACGGGCCGCAGCAGCGCGACCACCGCCAGGAGAAGGGCCGCTGCCACGAGGCCGATGGTTCTGATCTCGGCCAGCCGTCCGTCATCCTCCGGACGGTGTGGGTTGACACGGACGATGACCAGCGCACCGGCGGTTGTTGCCGCGGCAGCGGCGGGGAGCGAGACTCCAGGTTCTGCGGCTGTCAATGCCACAGCCAGCCCGGCGAATGATGCGAGGGCGGCCGGGGCGAGCTCGTCGGGCCAGCCGGACGCCAGGGCCACGACACAGAGGACCAGGCCCGAGCCGGCGGCACACGTCAGGAAGAGGCCGGCATAGGCCGTCCCCGACAGGGTCACGTCTCCGACGGCGAGGTGGGTGGTCGGTCCGATGAAGAGCGCGGCAACGAATGCCGCGAGCAGGCCCGCGATGCCGGCCAGCCTGCCGATCCGGGCGGACGGTTGCGCGAGGAGACATGCCACCGCCCCGATTCCACAGGCCGCCAGGAAGGCGAGGAGGCTCATCTCCGCGGCTCGCGAGGCCGCAATCGGCGCACGGTGCTCTCGACGGGGGCTTCCGGCGGCTGCGAGGGGATGGCCTGCGCTTCGTCGATCGCGGCTTCCCCGTCGGAAGGGGCTCGCGGCGCGGCCTGGCGCAGCGCTCGCGGAGACGCGGTCCTCCTCGCCCGTGCCGGGGCGGGTTCCCGGGCCTTCTCGGCAGATAGTCGCGCCGGCTTCGGCTCTGGCGGAGATTGGGACGGCGCCGCATCCGGCTCGGCAACCTCGCGGGCCATGTCGGCGGTATCCGGCTCTCCGGCCCGCGTCAATGCGTTCGCCGGCCGCGGCACGAACGACGAGATCAGGAGGCTGGTGGCTCCGACGAAGCCGACCATGAGCGCCGTCAATACGATCTGTTCCAGCCCTGAGGCCGGTCCCACCCATGCCTGGAGCAAGAGCGAGACGCCGATAGTCATCAATGCGAGGGCCGTCCCAACGCGGAATACGTCCCGGCTGGCCGCCGGAGCGACGGCGAGCACCATGAGCGACAGACCGGCGGCCTGGGCTGCCACCGGGCCGGCCAGCGGTTTCACGGGGGCGACGATCCAGCCGACGACGAAGGCGGCCCCTGCCACTGTCAGCTGCGCCAGGATGCCAATACCGGATCCCTCACTCGAGATTCCCTCGCTCCGCGCTGCCACCCAGAGCAGGTAGCCGGCCAGGACCGCTCCGACAATACGGAACGCGAGTGTCAGGTTCGTTGGCACGGGCGCCGCCGCGATTGGCGACGCGACCATCGCCACAACCAGCCCCACGACGACGAGACGCGCATCGCGAGCGCCAAGGGCGACGACGCCCCCGAGCGCGGCGGCCACGCCTGCAACGACGGCGAGCTGGATCATGCGGCGCTGATCGCGGCGACCCGAGGTCTGCTCGGCCGGGTCATGGCGTCTTCGAGGGCGCCGGGGTAACGCTGGCGGCGGGCGCCTGCTTGCTCAGCAGCCCGAACTGGCTGATTGGCCAGTAGCGCAGCCACGCCCGACCGATCACGTACGACTGATCGACCGGTCCGAACTCGCGCGAGTCCACCGAGCCCGTGCGGTTGTCGCCCAGCACGAAGAGCTGGTCCGGCCCGAGCTTCCACGTCCTGCCCTTGCCGTCCGGCATGTCGGTGGTCTGGGTAGGAGACAGGTATGCCTGGGTCAGCTGGTTGCCGTTGATGAACACATGGCCGCCATGGATGTCCACCGAGTCGCCCCCGACACCGACGATTCGTTTGACGTAGGGCGTCCCGGTTGGATCCCCGGTCCAGCCCGACGGCGGGTTGAAGACGACGACGTCGCCGCGGTGGAAACTGTCGAATCGGGGGGTGAGCTTGTCCACCAGAACGAACTGACCGGGCAGAAGCGTGTTCTCCATGGAGGTCTGCTCTACCTGGTACGGCTGGGCGACGAACTGCTGGACCACAAGGAAGATGACGAGGACCAGCAGGAATGTTTCCAGCAGCTCGAGCAGGCAACCGAACGTTCTGCGGTTCACAAGTTCGCGAGTATAGGGGCTGTGCTATCGTCCTGCCCCGTGGAACTCCCCAAGCGCCTCGGCTGGCTCAAGAGCGGCCGCTTCATAAGGCTACTGTCCGCGCTCTTGGCCCTCGTGGTCCTGGCCGGCGTTCTCTACAACGCCGTGATGATCGACCGACTTCCGCCCACATATACGATCCACGTCAGCAGCCCAGCCGCCGGCGGCCTGGCGATGACGCTAACCTCGATCGACGTCGACTTCAGCGAGAACGTCAAACACGCCACCGCCGAAAACGCGTTCGCGATGACCGAGAAGGTACCGGGGAACCCGGCGGTCGCAGGCACGTTCCACTGGCAGGGCCTCAAGCTGATCTTCACGCCCTCAGCCAAGCTGCTGCTGTCTGCGACCTTCCACATTCATATGTCGGCCGGAGTTCAGGACCTCGACGGCAACTCACAAAGCGGCACCAGCGACTTGGACTTCACGACGGTCGGTCCGCCGGCCGTCACTTCCGCCCTGCCTGCGACGGGTTCGGCTTCTGTTGCGGTCGATTCGTCGATCCAGATCACTTTCGATCGGCAGATGGACACGCAGAAGGTGCTGGCGGGGCTGACACTCCAGCCGGACATCACCTACCAGGCTTCGTGGAACGGTCCTATCCTCACCCTCGCGCCGACCAAGCCGATGGCCTATGGCACGACTTACACGGTGAAGATCGGTGACCCGGCGGTCGACACGGACGGATCCAAGCTTCCGGCATACGTCACCAACTTCAAGACCGTCGGGATCGGTCTGCGCATCACGTCCCTGGTTCCCGCCCCGAACGTGGCCGGAGTCAGCATCCATAGCCAGATCGCGGTGACTTTCGATGCCCCCATAGACCCAACGTCGATAAACGGCGCGATCAGCGTTACGCCGCCGGCATCAGGCTCGACGACGGTGATCTCGCTGCCGGACGACCGGAGTCCGCCCAGCGCCGCGACGGCGACCCCCGCTGCTCCCGGCGCCAACGTCCTCGTCTTCACGCCGAACAACGCGCTGTCGCCCCACACGACCTACACGGTCACGATGGCTTCTACCGTGAAGCGGACCGACGGCCAGGTGGCGTCGACACAGACATGGTCCTTCACCACGGGTGAGTCTCCCGCCAATGCTCTCAACCAGATCGCCTTCATCTCGGGTCGAAGCGGCGTAGGCAACGTCTGGGTCATGAACCCCGACGGCTCAAACCAGCGCGAAATCACCTCCGAGCTCGTGCCGGTCAGCGGCTACGACATCAGCGGCGACGGGACGATCATCGCCTACGCCGCCGGCGGGGTGGTCAAGAAGATGTCGGTCAGCGGCGACAACCTGACGACGCTGACGAGCGGCAACAACCTCGAATACGCACCGACCATCACCCCTGACGGCACCGGGCTGATCGTCGGCCGGCGCGACGGCACGGGTGCCGACCAGGGCTACTGGCGCTACCCGCTCGTCACCGGGGGAGACACCACGCAGATCGCCCCGGCTGGGGCTCCGGGCCTGGGCAGCGTCACCATCGCGGGCGACGGATTGATCGGACAGCCGGGCATGCCGTCGTGGGCTCCACGGGCGGCCTTCACCTCGGACGGGACGAAGATGCTGCTCGTCCGGGGCTCGGATAGCGCGGTGGAGCTAGTCGACATGACGGGCGTCAACCCGCCGATAACGCTCGGCTTGCAGGGGAACTCGCGCCCGGTCTGGGTCCAGTCCGATGGCGCGTTCTTTCTCTCGGCTTCGGCCGACAAGGGCGTGACGTGGTCCTACTATCGGGTCCCGCCGTCCGGCCCCGTGACGAGGCTCGGCGCCGGCGCCAGCGACATCGCCGCTGCCGGCCAGGCCCTGGCCCTGGTCGTGAAGTCCATCGACGGCTCGTACCACGTCGCGTTCTCAGCGATCGCCGGCGGCTCCGCGACGTTCGTCGTCGACGATCCTGCCTACAACGAGTCGTCGCCGTCGTTCTCGCCGGATGGATCGACCCTGGTCTTCGGGCGTATCGGATCGCAGTCCCCGGGCGTTTCGGCGGGCATCTGGATCGTCAAGAGCGACGGCACGGGTCTGACGAGTCTCTCCACGGACGGAGCCTACCCGCGCTGGTTGCCCTGATCGCCGGTCAGCCGGCCGATTCCTTCGTTGCCTTCTACGCTCCTCGCTCACGCACCTTCAAGTGAGCTCGCTCCGGTGCTCGGCGGCGCCTCGGACTCGACTCGTCGGCCCGGCGATCTGTCGGCCGTCAGCCGGCCGATTCCTTCGTTGCCTTCTGCGCTCCTCGCTCACGCACCTTCAAGTGAGCTCGCTCCGGTGCTCCGCGGCGCCTCGGCCGGGGATTCCTGAGCCGCCGACGGGGCACGGTTGCAGTCCGAAGGGAACGGCCTGGACGGCGCGCGGGCCGAACGGACCGGGCCACCGGGACCAAGAGCCTCGGTTCGCGGGCCACGATTGCATAATCGAGGGTCTTTCCGCAGTTTGACCCCTCCTTTGGGCCGTTGATACACTCCGCGCGGCCCGAGAATTCATCTCATCGCCGAAATCGGGCTTAGCCCCCGGAAGTGCGCCGTCCCGCCGCGCTCTCCCCGTGTCGTCAGAGAAGGAGCCGCTCGCCCCCCATGGACCCAAGTCTGCTCCAAGCGTTCATCCCGATCGCGGGTCTGCTCGCGGTCGGGTTTGCGATCTTCCTCGCCCGCGACGTCCTGTCCCGCGACACCGGGACCAAGGAGATGATGGACGTCTCCGCGACGATCAACGAGGGCGCGGTCGCGTTCATCAAGCGCCAGTACTCGACGATCGCCGTGCTCGCAGTGGTTGGCGCGGTCGTCATCTTCGGCGTCATCTCGCTGGTCGAGACGGCGAACGTCGCCGACACCGAGACCTACGGACCCGCCCTGGGCCTTCGCACCGGCGGGGCGTTCTTGCTCGGCGCGGCCTGCTCGATGGCCTGCGGCATAATCGGCATGCTCGTCAGCGTCAAGGCGAACGTGAGGGTCGCTTCCGCAGCCCGTCGCAGCCTCGTCGAGGCTGTCCAGGTGGCAATGCGCGGCGGCGCGGTCTCGGGCTTCCTCGTCGTTGCCCTCTCGTTGCTCGGCGTCTGGAGCATCTTCGCAATAAACGGCGGTCTGGCCGGCGGCCAGAACACCCATGACGCACCGTTCCTGATCGTCGGCTACGGCTTCGGCGCCAGCTTCGTCGCCCTCTTCGCCCAGCTCGGTGGCGGGATCTACACCAAGGCCGCGGACGTGGGTTCCGATCTCGTGGGCAAGGTCGAGGCCGGCATCCCCGAGGACGACCCGCGCAACGCCGGAGTCATCGCGGACCTCGTCGGTGATAACGTCGGCGACTGCGCCGGCCGCGGCGCCGACCTCTTCGAGTCCACGGCCGCCGAGAACATCGGCGCCATGATCCTCGGCGTCGCCGTCTACACGCTGGCTGTCAAAGCCGGCTGGCAAAACCCAACCGCCTGGATCTTCTTCCCGCTTGTCGTCCGAGCCTTCGGTTTGGTTTCCACGATCGTCGCGATGTTCTTCATTGGCGGCAAGGAGACCGAGAACCCGATGAACATCCTCAACCGTGGCTACTGGGTCACCACGATCCTCAGTGCCGCCGCCCTGGCCTTCGTCACGTATTCGATGATGAACACCGGCACCCAAACCGGCCCGAACGGCATTCCGACGTGGGTCTTCTTCTTCGGCTGTGGCGTTGTGGGCCTCGCGACCAGCATCGCCTTCGTGTACATCACCCAGTACTACACCGCGGGTGGTTTCCGCCCGGTTCGGGAGATCGCCGAGGCATCCAAGACGGGCCCGGCCACCAACATCATCGCCGGCGTCGCTGTTGGTTTCGAGACGACGGCCGTAACCGCGATCACCATCGGCATCGCCCTCATCGCCAGCAACTGGCTCGGATCTCAGGCTGGCCTGCTCGACGCGACGGGCAAGAACATCGGCGGCATCTTCGGCACCGCTGTCGCCACGATGGGCATGCTCATGACCACGGCCTACGTCCTGGCCATGGACACCTTCGGCCCGATCACCGACAACGCCGGCGGCATCGCCGAGTTCAGTCGGGCCGAGCAGGGCGCCCGCGAGATCACCGACCGCCTCGATGCGGTCGGCAACACGACCAAGGCACTGACCAAGGGCTACGCGATCGCGTCGGCCTCGCTGGCCGCCTTCCTCCTCTTCAGCGCCTACATCGACAAGGTCAACCTCATCCTGCAGCGGCAGATCGACGCCGGTACCCGAACCGTCCAGCAGGGCCTCATGACCTCGGTCAACCTAGCCAACGTGGACGTCTTCGTGGCTGCCTTGATCGCTGCCATGCTCGTCTACTTCTTCAGCTCACTGGCGATCCGGGCAGTCGGCACGACCGCCCAGGCGATCATCGTCGAGGTCCGCCGCCAGTTCCGCGAGATCCCCGGGATCATGGACTACACCGGCCGGCCGGATTACGCCCGAGTAGTGGACATCACGACCCGAGCCGCCCTGCGCGAGATGATGCTGCCCGGCATCGTCGCCGTCGCCACCCCGATCGTCGTCGGTGTCCTGCTCGGCTACGAGGCCGTGGCTGGTCTGCTGATGGTCGGTACTATCGCGGGCGTTCTACTGGCCACTGTCCTCAACAACGGCGGCGGTGCCTGGGACAACGCCAAGAAGTACATCGAGTCCGGTCATCTTCTCGATGAAGATGGCAAGGTGCTCGGCAAGAAGACCCCGGCACATGCCGCCGCAGTCGTCGGCGACACGGTGGGCGATCCGTTCAAGGACACCGCCGGTCCGTCGCTCCATGTTCTCGTGAAGCTGCTCGCCACGATCACCCTGGTTATGGCTCCGCTCTTCATCCGCTAGCCCCTCTCTGAAGCGTCGAGCCGGCGGTCGATTTGACCGCCGGCTCGCGCTAATCCAAGCTCGGAACCAAACCTGAACTGAGGAGATGTCGCGTGGACCTGTCCATCCAGGCGCTGATCATGGGGCTCGTTCAGGGCCTAACGGAATTCCTGCCGATCTCGAGCTCTGGTCATCTCATCCTGGTGCCCTGGCTGTTCGGCTGGAAGGATCCGTTCATCGACTCCCTGGAATTCAGCGTCACGCTCCACATGGGTACGCTGTTGGCCCTCCTGGTCTTCTTCTGGCGCGACTGGCTCCGGCTCGTCCCGGCAGGCCTTGCCTCCGTCCGAGATCGGTCGGTGGGCGGCGATCCCGACCGAAAGATGGCATGGCTGATCGTCGTGGCCACGATTCCGGCCGTCATCGTGGGGCCGCTTCTGACGGGTCCGGTCGAGGACGCTATACGCGAGCCGGCTCGGGTGGCGCTGATGCTGTGCGTCGGCGCCGCGATCCTGTGGCTCGCCGACCGCTGGGGCACCAAGCTGCGCGAGATGGACTCGCTGACCTATGGCGGCGCCTTCGGCATCGGCGTGGCCCAGGTGCTGGCCCTGGTTCCGGGCATCAGCCGCTCGGGCATCAGCATCTCCGCCGGTCTCTTCCAGGGCCTTACCCGCGAGGCGGCCGCCCGCTTCAGCTTCTTGATGGCGACGCCGGTCGTTGCTGGCGCCGGGATCTGGGAGGCTCGCAAACTGCTGACTCACGATCCTACGGCCCCGAATCCGAGTGCCCAACTGATGATCATCGGCTTCATTGCCGCGGCGATCGCAGGTTTGCTGGCCATACGCTTCATGCTCGAGTTCCTCAAGCGCCAGCCGGTGACCATCTTCGTGGTCTACCGGGTCGTGGCCGCGATTGCCGTCTTCGTCGTGCTGCTGTCGCCGCACGGCGCCTGAGAAAGGCCACGCCGCCCCGATGGAGGTCATCAAGCAGCTCCGACAACGCGAGATCCGCGATCTGCTTGCGCAGCGCCACGTGCGCACTCAGCAGGAGCTCGCGGCCGCCCTTCGCGAGCGTGGCTTCAGGGCCACACAGGCGACGATCAGTCGCGACGTCGCCGAGCTCGGGCTCATCAAGGCCAGCCGCGACGGAGTCCAGGCGTACGTAGTGCCGGCCCGGGTCACCGAGGCGGAGAGCACCGGGGAGGAACGACTGCGGGCGCTGCTCCACGACCTTCCGGTCGAGGTCCGCGAGTCGGGCCTGATGCTCATCGTGAAGGCCCTGCCGGGCTCGGCCCACGCCATCGCGGCAGCATTGGATCGGACGCGCTGGCCGGAGGTTGTCGGCAGCATCGCCGGGGACGACACGGTCTTCGTCGCTTTCGGAGACCGCTCCGCAATGCAGCGCGTTCGGGCCCGACTGGCCTCGCTGGGTCGGTAGGTCCGCGCGAATCCCGGCGCGGCTGCGGTCCTTGCGCCGAGACCGTGCCCCGGACGCGGACCGGCCCCGGCTTCCGGGGAGGAGGAGGGAGGATCCGGAAGGCGGGGCCGGTGGACTTGCTTTGTTGACCTGAATGATGGTCGGGGATTCTTCAGGGTCACAGGCCACATTGGTCCCTTCCGCATAGGACCTATGTCCTCGTGCAAACGTCGGTGGTTACGCCGTCGGAATGCAGCAGGCGGCTTGCAGATCGCTGCCGGACCCGCGGGACCCAAGAATCACAAGCTTGCCCCCCACTTCGGCGGTGGAGTCGACGGTCCTGCGATGCGTTTCGGACGTGCGTCGACCGGACTCGGCGAGCCAACTCTTTGACATGGGGAGAGGTGACGGATAGGATACGCGCCGGTCGAACTTCAGGACATCTGTCGATGTCTCCTGGAGTTCTTTTCCTTATCCCGGGCCGCGAGGCACCGGAGCTTCGCCGGCCGAGTGCCGGACGGACGAGAACGGGAGCCCCCGCAGGTGAACAACAAGACCCAGTACGTCTCGGAAGAGGGCCTGACCAAGCTTCGGGCCGAGCTCGAAGAGCTGGTCAACGTCCGTCGTCAAGAGATCGCGCAGCGCATCCACGATGCCAAGGAGCACGGCGACCTCGCCGAGAACGCGGAGTACGAAGACGCCAAGAACGAGCAGGCCTTCGTGGAGGGCCAGATCCAGCGGCTCGAGGCGCTGATCAAGAACGCCACGATCATCGAGGGCAACCACGGCACCGATCACGTTCAGATCGGGTCGACCGTGAAGGTCGACGGCAGCGATGGCAAGGAAGTCTTCACGATCGTCGGCTCGACTGAGGCAAGTCCCGGCGAGGGCAGGATCTCCAACGAATCGCCCGTCGGTCGAGCCCTGCTCGGCAAGCGCAAGGGCGACTCCGTCGTGGTACACGTCCCGGCCGGAGACTCCTCCTACAAGATCCTCGAGATCAGCTAGCAGGCCGCCGTGTACTGGGCCGACGAGCTGGCTGCCTCCCTCACGGGGCCTCAGGTCGTCAACGACTCCAAGTCGCCATCTGGCACGGTCCACGTTGGTTCACTGCGCGGCGTCGTGCTCCACGACGCGATCCATCGGGCGCTGCTTGGAGCGGGCCTCCCATCCCGGTTCCTATACGGCGTCGACGACATGGACGCCATGGATTCCCAGGCGAAGCTGACACCCGATGCGGTCGATCGGTACATGGGCGCGCCTCTCTGCCGCGTGCCCGCACCGGAGGGGAGCAGTGCGCCCAACTACGCCCGCCATTTCGTCGGCGAGATCTTCTTCCGCACCTTCGAGCCGCTCGGAATCAGGCCAGAGTTCTACTGGGTTTCCGAGCTCTACGCGGCGGGCCGCATGGATCCCTACGTGAAGCTGGCGCTCGACCGGGCGGATCGGGTGAGGGCGATCTACCAGCGCGTCAGCCACGTCGAGCGAGCCAGCGGCTGGCTGCCGATCCAAGTCATTTGCGAGGTCTGCGGCAGGATCGGCACGACGTACGCCACCGATTGGGACGGCGAGACGGTGTGCTACGAATGCAAGCCGGACATGGTGGCGTGGGCCCGGGGCTGCGGCCACGAGGGGCGAGTGTCGCCGTTCGGCGGCCGGGCGAAGCTGCCGTGGAATCTGGAGTGGGCCGCGAAATGGGGCCTGCTCGGGGTGACGGTCGAGGGCTGCGGCAAGGACCTGGCGACGGCGGGCGGTTCCCGGGATCGCTCCGACGCGATCAGCCGCGAAGTCTTCGAGGTGGAGCCGCCGCGCAACGTCACGTACGAGTTCCTCAACGTTGGCGGGAAGAAGATGTCGACGTCCAAGGGACAGGGTGCGGCCGCTCACACCATCGCCGAGGTCATGCCGCCCGAGCAGCTCCGGTTCCTCTTCCTGCGGCCACGCCCCAACCAGGTCATTGATTTCGATCCCGAGGGCGATACGATCCCACGCCTCTTCGACGAGTTCGACCGGATCGCCGCGGCTACCGCCGGCCGCGAGGTCAAGGGTGAGCTACCGGCCGACCACGAACGTCTCTTCGCCTACTCGCTGCTGGGGCCCTCGCCAGACGTGGCTGCAGCCGCCGCTGCATTCCGACCGGCATTCGCCCACCTCGCCCTGCTGCTCCAGATCCCCGGCGTCGACATTGGCGAGCGGATGGAGGCCGAGAAGGGGACACCACTGACCGAGCTCGAGGGTGCCGTCCTGGCCGAACGGACGGCCGCCGCTCGAGCCTGGCTCGATTCCTATGCCCCGGAGCGCGCGCGGCTGGTGATCCAGCGGGAGGCCGTTCCCGCGGAGGCCGCTGCGCTCGACTCGTCCCAGCGGGGCTACCTCGCGGCTCTCGCCGTCGCCGCCGCGACCGAGAAGCCCGGGTCGGGCGACGCGTGGCAGAGTCTGATCTTCCGCGTGGCCTCGGAGACCGAGCTGGCCTCGGGCCGTGCCTTCGGGGCGCTGTACGCGGCCTTCCTTGGCCGAACCAACGGTCCACGTGCCGGCTGGCTGCTGGCCAGCCTCGAGCCCACGTTCGTGCTGGAGCGTCTTCGCGCTGTGGCCGGGGCTGGCTGATCCTCGCCCAGGGACGGGCTTTGCCCGATGACTTGGACAAACGCCAATGGTGGCGGCACGCGGCCGTCTGACAAGGCTGTCCGGTCGATCTATGGCCCCTGGCGGCTGCCTTCGTGAGCCGCTTCGTGCTCGCCGAGCGGCCGGTGCAGCCCCCAAATCCCTGTCTGGGGCTCTTCGAGGCGCCGCGAGTGGTCCCGGTGCCATGGGGTTGGCAAGCGGCAGGATGTCGGTGACGCGCCAGTCGCGCCCCGCCCCGGTGCCGACCTCGCCTGCAACGCGGTCAATCGCCGCCCGCGCTCTCGCCCCTCGCCGCCGCCCGCGCTCTCGCCCTCGGCCGCTCCTCCCGGCTAAACTCAACGGCAGCCACGCGGCCCGGGCCGCCGACGGACCACCATGGAGTAGCGACGCATGAGCATCGGGCTGGCCAGGCTGCGCGAGGAGCCGGAGCGGATCAGGCAGGGTGCGATCGACAAGGGCGAGGACCCGTCGATCGTCGACGTTGCGCTCGCGCTGGAGGGCAAGCGCCGCGGGCTGCTCGGCGAGTCGGACCGTCTCAAGGCGGAGCGCAACGTCGCCTCCAAGCAGATCGGCGAGGCGATTCGGGGCGGAGCTGCCCCCACGGGCCCGGAGGTGGCGGCTCTCCGACAGGCCTCCACCGATGCGGGTGTCCAGATCGAGCGGCTCAACGCCGAGCTGGCCGCGACCGAGTCCCAACTCGACGAGCTGCTGCTCCGTATCCCGAACCCGGCAGATCCTGACGTTCCGGTGGGCGACGCCTCGGCGAACCAGACGGTGCGGACCTGGGGCGAGCTGCTGCCGAAGGAAGCCACGTCAGGCGGTGATGCGGGTGCCCATTGGACACGCCGGCCCCACTGGGAAGTTGCCGAACGCCTCCGCATGTTCGACCTCGAGCGCGGCGCCAAGATCACCGGCTCGGGCTTTCCGGTCTACACCGGCCCGGGCTCCAGGCTCCAGCGCGCCCTGATCGACTTCATGCTCGACGTCCATACCGAAGAGCACGGCATGACCGAGATATGGCCGCCGGCGCTGGTCAACGCGGCATCCGCCAGGGGCACGGGCCAGATCCCCGACAAGGAGGATCTGATGTACGTAGTGCCGCGCGACGACCTCTATCTCGTGCCCACGGCGGAGGTCCCGGTCACCAACCTTCACCGCGACGAGATCTTCGAGGCGGACCAGCTGCCGATCCGCTACGCGGCCTACTCGCCGTGCTTCCGCCGCGAGGCCGGCGCGGCCGGCAAGGATACCCGCGGCATCCTGCGCGTCCACCAGTTCGACAAGGTCGAGATGGTCTTCTTCGAGAAGCCCGAGGCCTCGACCGAAGCGCTCGAATGGCTGACCGGTCGGGCCGAAGTGATCCTGCAGCGGCTGGGGCTGGCCTATCGGGTCCTTCTCATGGCGACGAAGGACATGGGGTTCGTCCAGGCCAAGAAGTACGACCTGGAGGTCTGGGCGCCGGGCGTCGAGCGCTGGCTCGAGGTCAGCTCGTGCTCGAACTTCCGCGACTACCAGGCCCGTCGCATGGCGATCCGCTACCGGCCCGAACCCGGCGCCAAGCCCGAGCTCGTCCACACCCTCAACGGCTCCGGGCTGGCCCTGGCTCGAACCGTCGCCGCGATCCTGGAGACGTACCAGGAGCCCGACGGCAGCCTGGTCGTGCCGGAGGCGCTGCGGCCGTACATGCGAGTCGACCGTATAGCCGGGTAGGGCCCTTTTCTGTCAGGATTGAGACGGCTCGCAGGGGTCTCGGCCGGTTCGGGTCGTGACGGTAGAGCAGGGGACACGGAGGATCGGATGGTGACGGTCGGCGGCCGAGGGGCCCGGTTGGGCGTTGTGGGGTGCATCTCGGTGGTGGCGGCGCTGGCCGCCGTGGGCTGCACTGGCAGCAATGCCACCCCGCCGATCATCTACATCACGCTCCCGCCTTCGTCGCCGACGCCGCTGCCGTCGGGTGTGACTCCGGCCCCCACGGTCGCGCTGCCGTTGCCGGTCATCGACAGTGTCCTCATCTCGTCGAACGCCCCGGACAACCGCTGGACGGTGACATTCAAGAAGCCCGTCGTGTCCGGCATCTCGACTGGCGCGGCGACCAAGATGAACGACACGATCGCGAACCTGGTGAATGGCTACATCAGCACCTTCACCGGCAGCGGCCTGCCCGCCGTTGCCATCGGCATGGGCCCGAGCACGCTGGAAGGTGACTTCTCGATAGCTCTGGACTCGCCCACGCTCCTGAGCTTGCGGTTCACGATGCTCTCCCACACCTCGGGCGCGGCGCACCCCGTCGGCCAGCCGGGCAGCGCCAGCTTCGTCGTGTCGAGCGGCGCCGCGATCAAGCTGACCGACATCCTCAACAATCCGGCGACCGCCACGGCGATCCTGGCCACTCAGGCGCATACGGCCCTGGCCAAGACGCTGGGCCCCGATCTGACCTGGGATGGAACGGCCAGCTCGATCGCCTTCTTCGACAAGGCCTGGGCGATGACCCCGGCCGGCCTGGAATTCACCTGGGGCCAGGGTGACATAGCCAGCCAGGCCGCCGGCATGCCGTCCGCGACGCTGGCCTGGTCCGCGATCAAGGCCATCATCAAGTCGGGCAGCCCCGCCGCGGAGTTCGTGCAGTAGCTCGTCGTCCTGCGTTGCGCCTCGACGCCGCAAGATTCGGCGAAAAGGCATGGAGTCCGCGCGGCGGTCGCGACCCACAATCAAGCCGCCGAATCTCCAAGAGACCTACCGGGGTCGAGCCCGTGACTGGCTCAACGCTCAGGCGAAGCCGGCCCGATGAGGCGATACTCGATTCCGTACTCGGTCGCGATATACGACTCGCCCGGCGCGACCGAATCGAGCTTGAGCCGGAGGTTCCTGATCGTCATTCGGAGAAGATGGATGTCGGTCGAGTATCCGACGCCCCAGACGGCCGCGAGGACCTGCCGATGGGTCACAAGCTGACCGGAGTGCTCGACAAGATAGGTGAGCAGGCGGAACTCCGTCGGGGTAAGCCGGACGTCGGCACCGTGCAGCCGCGCCCGGTGGTCGTCCAGGTCGATCACCAGCTCGCGATGGCGGATCCGCCGCTGGCGCTCCGGGGCCGGCGTGGCAGCCCGCCGAAGTGCCGCCTCGATCCGCGCGAGCAGCTCAGGGAAGCTGAGCGGCTTCGTGATGTAGTCGTCCGCACCGAGCTTGAGGCCGCGGATCTTGTCCGCCTCCGAGCTGCGGGCCGTGGCCATGATGATCGGGACCCGGTTGAACTCACGGATCCGTTCCGCGACCTGCCAGCCGTCGAGGCCAGGGATTGCGACGTCGAGGATCACGAGGTCCGGGTGGTTGTCGTAGAACTGGCAGAGAGCCTCGCTGCCGTTCCGGGCGACGATCGGGCGATATCCCGCCTGGCTCACCCACCACTCAAGCAGGGCGGAGAACTCTGGTTCGTCCTCGACGATGAGGATCGTCTCAGCCATGGGCGATCGTTCCTGTCAGGGGTTCGCCGGCTTTCGAAGCGCCCGTGCCGCGCTGACGCAGAAATGGAAGCGTAAACGTCACCCTGGTCCCCGGCTTGCCGTCGGGGCGCGCCTCGACTCGCAGCTGGCCGCCATGAGCCTCGATGAGCCGCCGGCAGATATAGAGGCCGAGGCCCGTTCCGGGCGTCGCCGACTCGCGGACGTTCCAAGCGCGGTGGAACGGCTCGAGAACGAGGGCGCGCTCCGATTCGGGGATGCCGATCCCGTCATCGTCGACGTGGACAGCGAGCCAGTCGCCAACAGACTCCGCCCGAATCACGACCGACGAGTCCGGCGGCGCGTACTTCAGCGCGTTGTCGACCAGGTTCTCCAGCACGCGGCCGATCCGTCCGGCATCGACTCCCAGCGGTGGCAGGTCTGCGGGTGCCTCGTTGATCAGCCGGTGATCCATGCCGGCCAGGACCAGGTATCCGCGTAGCTGGGCGACGAGGCTGCCGAAGCTCGTAGGGGCTCGCTCGACGACGAGCGGGTCCGCGTTCAGGTAGGCGACGTCGAGGATCTGGTTGACGAGGTTGGTCAAACGCTCCGACACGGCGAGAATGCGCTCGATCGTCCGCAGCTGGTCGGGCGGGGAGAGCTTGGGGTGCAGGAGGGTTTCCGCGTAGCCGCGGACGAGGGCGAGCGGCGTCCTGAGCTCGTGACTGACCGTCACAACGAAGCCCTCGCGCAACTCCTCGAGCGCTCTCTGTGCGCTGATGTCGCGCAGGATGGAGGTCGCGCGAACGCCGCGGCTCCCTTCAGCCGCGGCCCGTGTATAGCTTCCGGCGACTCGCACCGGCAGTCCGCCGGCGCCGCGGATCGAGGTCTCCCGGTACGAGATCGGCTGGCCGTCGGCGATGACCGCGGCGAACGGGCAGGCATCCTCGGCGTGCCCGACCACTTCACGGCAGCTGAGCACCTCGGCGCAGGTCCTCCCCAGGGCGTCGGCGCGGGAGCGGTCCAGGAGCCGCTCTCCGGCTGCGTTGAGCCGAACGACGCGCAGGTCGGCGTCGACCTGCATGATCAGATCGGTCGCCCCCTCGACGATCTCGGACAACTCGGTCCGCTCGCGATCGAGCGTCTCCCGCAGGCGTGCCCCTCGGAACGCCACGACGAGCTCGTGACGGGATAGCTGAGCGATTCGAAGGCCTTCGCCGTCGAGCGGGGCGTCGGGCGTCGACCACAGAGCGAGGAGCGTGACCGGTGGCTCCTCGCCGAGCACGAGACCCGTGCAATCCGGGGTCTCGGCGCACCAGGCTCGACCTGCTGCAAGATCGGCGTGCCGTGTGGGGATCACGATTGACGCCGTGGTTGCGATGAGTCGGAGCTCCGGTTCGTCGGGGGCGCCCAACCAGAGCGCACCCCTGGCCGCAGCGGCGAGACGTGTCAGCTCGACAAGGACCGCGGCACCGAGTTCTGCCGGAGACCCGCCCGAGGCGATGAGCTGGCTGAGCTGGTACTGAGCGAAGAGTGCGTCCGCCTCACGCTGCGCCTCGTCGAACGCCTGGCGGCTCTCTCGTTCGAGCGCGGCGATCTGCGCTCTGAGGTCGACCTCGATCATTGCCCGACGATCGCCCGAAGGAGCAGGAAGCACGAAACGGCACCCGGGTCGAGATGACCGGCTGAGCGTGCTCCGAGCCGGAGCGCGAGACCGCGTCGGGCGACCAGCGGTCGCGTCGAGCGCATCCCGGCTGCAGCCGCGGTGAGCATCGCCCTCGCGGCCGCGCCGACGCTCGACCCCCGATCGATGGCGTCCACGTACGCTCTCATGGCAGGCTCGAGCGTGTCGAGGATCGTCTTGTCGCCGACCGAGCACCGGCCCCGTCGTGCCAGTCCGGCGGCGGCCGCCGAAAGCATAGCTGCGCTGGTTGCGCCATCGATCGTGGTAGCTCCGCCAGCTGCGAAGCCCGCCTCGATGAAGGCAGTGCCATAGAGCGGCCCCGATGCACCGCCAACGGCAGCAACGAGACGATGGCCGACGGTACGAAGCAACTCGCCCGGTCGCGTGTCCCCCGGCAGCTCGCCGACGTGCAGCTCGGCGGCGCGGAAGCCAATCACGAGATTGTCGCCGTGGTCTCCGTCGCCGAGCACCTCATCGAGGCGCGTGAGCTCGCATCGATGACGCTCGACCGCGATCCGGCAGCGCGTAATTGCCGCCCTCAGCGCGGCGGCATCGGTGGTCGGTTCGGTGACGGTCTGCACGTCAGGACGTGCCGCACCTCAGGCGCCCCGTCCTGGTCGACCAGCCGGCCGGCCCCATCGGGTGGCTTGAGTGTAGGTACGCCGTCATCGCGCGGCAACTCGGATCGAGTCCCTTCCCACCGTGACGCTCAATTCAGCGCACTTACTTATCTTCCCTTGCTTGGTTCTTGACGAGTCTGGGCCGACGATGACGAGCGTCAACTCGCTTGAACAGGAGGCGCGTTTGAAGGTAAACCTGGTCCTCATCTCCCACAGCGGGACCCTCGTCGAAGGCCTGCGCGAGATGGTCGGGCAGGTCGCCGGCGGCGAGGTCCGCGTCGAGATCGCCGGCGGAACGGAGGACGGACGGCTCGGTACGAGTGCAACCAAGATCGTCTCAGCGCTCCGAATTGCCTTGGCTCCGGGATTCGACGGGGTGCCTGACGTACTCGTCCTGCTCGATCTTGGGAGCGCCGCGCTCAGCCTCGAGGTCGCTTTGGAGGAGCTAACCGAGCGGGACCGCGCGCGGGTCCGGATCAGCGAGGCGCCTCTCGTCGAAGGGGCGATTCTCGCTGCCGTTCAGGCCAGCGTTGGGGCATCGATCGAGGAGGTCGCGGCAGCCGCCGCGGGCGCGTCGACGATGGCCAAGATGCCGCGGTCCTGAGATGGCCGAGATCACCGTCACAGTCCTTGACCCGAGCGGCCTCCACGCCCGCCCGGCGGCGCGCTTCGTGCAGGTAGCAAGCCGGTTCGCGAGCACCGTGCGCATCCGTGACGGAGAGCGTGAAGCGGACGCCAAAAGCCTCATCGGGGTCCTCAGTCTCGCCATCCGGGCGGGCAGCCAGATCGTGCTGGTCACCGCTGGCCCGGACGCCGAAGAGGCGCTCGACGCGCTCGCTGCACAACTCGGCCCGTTCGTCAACCGGGAGATCTCCGAGCCACACCCAGGTCCCGCGATCTGATCGTGGCCGTCACGTCACTGGTCATACGGCCCAGCCATAGGGAGGTTCCTAGATGAAGTCTCCGACGATCGTTCAGAAATTCGCCGCCGAGGTGGCCGGTACCGCGATCCTCGTGTTTATCGGCGCCGGTTCGGTGCCGCTGACCCTCAAGCTCACTGGCAACAACCCGTTCGGCAGCGCTGAGCTGTCGACGATCTCGTTCGCGTTCGCGTTCGCGATCATCGCCGCGATCTACTCAGTCGGCCACATCAGCGGTTGCCACATCAATCCCGCGGTCACGATCGCCGCACTCGCGACGCGCAGGTGGGGCGTGGATGTGAAGACGGCAGGTTACTACATCGTCGCCCAGATCATCGGCGCGCTCATCGGCGCGTGCCTGACCTTCATCATCCTGATCGGCAACCAGCCGGACAAGTTGGGGCTCGGCGCGGTGGGCTACACCGATGCCACGAGCGGGATGGGCATCGCCATCGCCGCTGAGGTGATCGGCACCGCGATCCTCGTCTTCACCGTCTTCGGCGTCTTCGACGGCCGCGCGCCCGCCGGCTTCGGTGGGCTCGTCGTCGGCTTCATCGTCTTCGGCATCATCATCCTCGTCGGCCCGATTACCGGCGCCGCCCTGAACCCGGCCCGCCAGATCGGCCCGGTCATCGTCGGCCAGCTCATCGGCGTCGACTCCGCAACCAAGTGGAGCCAGCTCGTCGTGTACATCGTGGGCCCGATCCTTGGCGGTCTCATCGGCGGCTTCGGATACGACCTCGTCTCGAAGCAGACCGAGGCCTGAGCCGGCCGCGGCACCGACCCACCTACGTTTTCGACCATCTGCCACTACAGAAAGGTCACTGCCATGAAGAAGCTCATCAACAAGGTCGAGGACATCGTCCCGGAGGCACTCCGCGGTCTTGGCGCGGCGTCCAGCGACATCGTCAAGATCGACGCCAAGAACAACGTCGTTCTGCGCGCCGGTGGCCCGAGGAAGGGCAAGGTCGCCCTCGTCTCAGGCGGCGGATCTGGGCATGAGCCGCTGCACGGCGGGTTCGTCGGGCGCGGCATGCTCGACGCGGCCTGTGCGGGTGCCGTGTTCACCTCGCCGGTTCCGGATCAGATGGAGGCGGCCACTCGGGCCGTCGACGGCGGCGCCGGCGTGCTCCACATCGTCAAGAACTACACCGGCGATATTCTCAACTTCCAGATGGCGGCCGAACTGGTTGCGGGCGAGATCGAGGTCGCTACTGTCGTCACGAACGACGACGTCGCGGTCCAGGACTCTCTCTACACCGCAGGTCGGCGGGGAGTCGGCGGCACGGTCCTCGTCGAGAAGATCGCCGGTGCCCACGCCGAGGCGGGCGGTTCGCTCGCTCAGGTGACTGCGACGGCAGTCAAGGTCAACGCGAACGCCCGCTCGATGGGCTTGGCTCTCACCAGCTGTGTGGTCCCCGCCGCTGGCAAGCCCACGTTCGATCTTGGCGGCGACGAGGTTGAAGTCGGCATCGGGATCCACGGCGAGCCTGGCCGGCGCCGGGAGAAGCTCGCTCCTGTCGGCGACATGGCGGAGTGGCTCGTTGGGCCGATCGTCGACGACCTCGGGCTCAAGCGCGGCGACTCGGTCCTGGCCTTCGTCAACGGCATGGGCGGTTCGCCGCTCATCGAGCTCTACGTTGCCTACGACAGCGTAGCCAGGATCCTTGACGCCAAGGGCATCTCGATCAAGCGCAGCCTAGTCGGGAGCTACATCACGAGCCTGGAGATGGCTGGCTTCTCGGTCACCCTCCTGCGGCTCGACGACGAACTCCTGCGCTGGTGGGACGCCCCCGTCCACACAGCCGCACTCCGCTGGGGGATCTGAGCTTTCGGCTCCCTCCCCCGGACGGATGTCTCAGTCGGCTGCCGAGTCGAGCTCCCGTCAGAGACTCGGCAGCCGACATTCCGACCAGCGACGGGGACGAGCTCAGGGTCGCCGCAGGCGACACTGCCGTCCCGCAGTGTGAGGTGATGACATGCGGCAGGCGATCGATGCCTGGCTCCGCCTTGCCGCGGAGCGCATTCATGAACACGCCCAGGAGCTGACCGCCCTCGACGCGGCTATCGGGGACGGCGACCATGGGACGAACCTGGATCGTGGCTTCAGTGCGATCGTGACGACTCTCGACGAGTCCGAGACCCTGTTGGACATCCCTGACATCGAGTCAGCCGGAGAGACGCTGCGCACGGCCGGCAGGCGGCTCATCAGCACCGTGGGCGGCGCGGCCGGGCCGCTCTACGGAACCGCGTTCTTGCGTGCCTCTGCAGCTCTTGCAGACGCGGACGCAGACCAGCCGGGAGCCGCGTTCGTCGTGGCGCTTGACGCAGCGATCCGCGGCATCACCGGGCTCGGCAAGGCTACCGCCGGTGAGAAGACGATGCTCGATGCGCTATTCCCTGCCCTGGATGCGGCCCGAGCCGCGGCGGCCGCCGGAGGGGATTCGGCGCTCGTGCTGCGAGCCGCGGCCGACGCAGCGGACGCCGGAGCCAAAGCCACGATCCCGCTACTTGCCACGAAGGGACGGGCTTCGTACCTGGGCGAGCGCAGCATCGGCCACCAGGATCCCGGCGCGACATCGGCAGCGCTGCTCCTGCGCGCGCTCGCTGACTCCGTCGCCTGACCGAAGAGGATCTGCAGGATGGCACGCGCACGGCTGGAGGGTCGGCCTGGCTCGTCCGGACAGGCGGTCGGACGGATACTCCGAGTTCCCTCGAATCCTCCCGGCCAACACGGGGTCGGGCCGGCTCTGGCCGCCGACCCGGTCGAGGAGGCGGCTCGGCTGAGGGCCGCCCTCGACATGGCCGCCATCCAGCTCGACGCCCTCGCTGGTGCGACGGCGGAACGTGCTGGCAGCGAGATCGGCGCAATCTTCGAAGCGCAGGGCATCTTCGTCAGGGACCCGGGACTCGTCGAGCCGGCGCTGGCGGCTGTGGCCGCGGGCGAGTCCGCCGCCCACGCCTTCGACCGCGTCGCCGCTGCGCAGGCGGATCAGCTGGCATCCGTCGATGACGAGTACTTCCGCGAGCGAGCCGCTGATGTCCGCGACATATCCCGGCGGGTCGTTGGGATCCTGATGGGGCGCGAGGCGCCGGTACTGGTGCGTGCGGACGGCGCCCTTGCGGTCCTCGTCGCCGACGACCTTGACCCGTCGACGGTCGCCGCCCTGAGGCCGGGCCTGGTGGCCGGGATCGCCCTCCCCGGCGGGGCTCCCAACGGCCACTCCGCCATCGTCGCCCGCGCGCTCGGCTTGCCGCTCGTGCTGGGCCTGGGAGCTGCTCTCGACACAGTCCTCGATGACGAGCCTGCGCTGGTTGACGGATCGACCGGCTGCCTGCTCCTCGAGCCGAACGCGGACGAGATTGAAGCGGCGGCGGCCGCCGGCGTTGCCGCGTTGCCCGTGTCCGTCGACCTGAGGGACGACACCGGACTGCCCGTTTCGATCGAGGCCAACGTCGGGTCTGTGCGAGAGGCGGAGCTCGCCCGCGACGCGGGCGCAGCCGGGATCGGGCTGGTGCGGACCGAGCTCTTCTTCCTCGGGCGCTCGACCGCTCCAGGGGCCGAAGAGCAGCGAGCCCTGTACCGCCGGATCGTCGAGGCCATGAACGGCCGGCCGGTCGTCTTCCGAACGCTTGACATAGGGGGCGACAAGCCCGCGGCCTACCAGGTCGGACCGCCAGAGCCGAACCCAGCGCTCGGCGTGCGCGGGATCCGCCTGGGTCTTCGTGAACCGGTCCTCTTCCGGATCCAGATCGAAGCGCTCATCGGGGCGGCCGCCGGTTCGGATCTGCGGATTCTCCTGCCCATGATCGCGGCGCTCGAGGAGCTCGAGGCCGCCCGGTCACTTATCGACGACGAGCTGCGCGTTGCGCGGGCGTCCGGTCGTCCGGTCCCGGAACGGATCCATCTCGGGATCATGATCGAGATCCCGGCGGCTGCCGTGATGGCGGACGCCTTCGCACCATTAGTCGACTTCTTCAGCATCGGCACGAACGACCTTGTCCAGTACACGCTGGCCGCGGATCGGACGAACCCCGCGTTGGCGGACCTCGCCTCGCCCTACCAGCCTGCGGTGTTGCGTCTCATCCGCGGCGTCACGACGGCCGCAGCCGCCGCGGGGCGGCCAGTCGCGGTTTGCGGCGAGGCGGCTGCCGATCCGCTCCTCGCGCCTATCCTCGTCGGGCTCGGGGTCAATGAGCTCAGCGTCGCATCGGGCGCGATCGCCGGGCTGCGGGCGACCCTCCGCGGTCTCGATATCGCGGCGGCACGGGGCGCCGCGGATGCAGCCATCGCGTCGTCGACGGCTACAGACGTACGCAAGATCGCCGAGGGGCTCATCCAGCCTCGTACCTGGCCGGGCGAGGGGAACGCTCCGGCATCGACGGCCTCCGATTCCACGGCCTGATCCGATCACCATTGTGAGGCCGGCGAGCCGGCCTCACGGTCGAACCAAGCTCTCCGCCTCGTTGCTGCGACGGATCCGTGTCCGACGCGGTAGAGTGCGACCTGCCCGCGGCGTCGGCGAGCGACCTTGTCGGAGACAGGCGCGGAGAGGTGGCAGAGCGGTCTATTGCGGCGGTCTTGAAAACCGCTGATCGAGAGATCCGTGGGTTCGAATCCCACCCTCTCCGCCATTCCCTGGCTGCACACGAGGTCGCCCATCCAGCGTGGGCGTGTGCCAGGTTCTGCCGCCGCGCGCCGGTTCTTCGGCGCGACGCTAGAAGGCTCGTATCCGCGTCGGTGTGATCCGCACCGCCACCGAGAACTCGCGTGCCGTCTGGGCCTCGTCCATGCCCCAGTGCGCGAGCGGTGCCCGGTATTTCGCTGCGTATTCGCGGTGGACGTCGGAGGCGGGGCAGCCGGGGTCGAGGGCGGCGATTCCCTCGATCGCCAGCGCATGGTCCGCATATGGATCGGAATTCAGATGGAACGCAACCGCGGCGTGGGCATCGATGTTCCGCAGCTTCGGCGTACCCGGCTTGCTGTAGAAGAGGATCGTTCGGCCGTCCCATAGGAACGATATCGGTGAGGCCTGGACCCGGCCGTCGCTCGCGACCGTGACCAGCCAGCCCACGACGTCGTCCGCTAGATGCTGGCGCGCCCAGGCGGCCTCGTCCGACGCCAATCGGGCGTATACGTCGGCCGGCCCGCTCATTCGCCGGCTCGCTCGGGCGTGGAACTCGTTTCGCTCACTGCCGGATCCTCCTCGACTGGCGGTCGGTAGCCGTGAGGTCGATCATATCCGGCCGCTGCAAGAGCCACGGCGGTCGCCGTTCCCCGACCGCGCGCGCCAGCTGTCGCCGGATGCGGCTGGCTGCCCTGTCCGGCATACTCGGGTCATGCGAGAACGGAGAAAGTCCATGTTTGCCCGTGCGCTCGAAGGGCTGCCGGTTCTCGCCGTCGTCGGCATCGGAGCCGCCGGGGTCTTCGTGGCGATGAACGTATTGGTCACTGCCGCCCCGGTCGCGATCAGCCGCAGCCCGTCGCCGTCCGTGAGCACTCCGCCGTCATTCGCGGGCTCTCCGTCGCTGCTCCCCCTGGCCAGTGACACGACCTTCGCAACCCCGGTCCCAACTGCGCCACTGCCCAGCACACGCCCAACGATCGTGAACTCCGCGGTCTCCGCATCCGACCCCAACGGTACCTGGAGCGTGTATCTCCGCTATCCGGCGTTCGTGGCGGGCACGACTCCGTGGGCCGATGCCATCGACGCGGACATCCTTGGCGAGCTCCAGACCAGGGCCGCCCAATGGGAGCTGGGGCCGGCTGCCAACAGGCAAGCATCGGGCAAGGTCAACACCCTCATCGGCTCGTTCACGACGGAGCTGCTGACGCCGGCCCTGGCTTCGTTCACACTGACCTGGGTGGACGACAGCTCGACCGGAACTCCCGCGAACGGCGTCGAAACCCTCAACTATGATCTGGGCTCGGGCCAGCGGATCGCCTTCGACGACCTCTTCGTCGATGCCCAGGCGGCGCGCGTTGTCATCTCCAATCAAGCCGTGCCGCAGCTCCAAGCCGAGCTCGGAGCCAACTACGAACCGCAGGTCACCAGCGAAGGAACGAGCCCGGCGCCGGCGAACTACGTCAACTGGAACATCACGTCGGCCGGCATCAAGATCACGTTCGCGCAGTACCAGGTCTCGTCTCGTCTGCCGACGTTGCCGACGATCGTCGTCTCCTGGGCCGCCCTCAAGCCCGTGATGGTCGGAACAGGGCCGGTATGGACTCTCACAGGGTTCTGACGCTTCCACCTCCCTGACACCGCCGGATGGGCCCCGTACACTTTGATGCGGCTCGAGCGATGGCTGTGTCGGGTCGACGGGCTCGCCGTCGCCGGACTTTCGCGTTCGGGCCGGCTCATCGGAGGGACGCATGGCGGCTGAGTACAACGCAACGGTGTCGAGTCGGGTCGAAGTGGCCCCAGGGCTGGTCATCTTGCGGGTAGTGCCCGACAAGCTGCCGTTCGAGTTCAAGGCGGGCCAGTACGTCGTCCTGGGCCTGAAGGCGTCCGAGCCGCGGATCGACGAGTCCGAGGCCGATGCACCGAGCGTCCTGCCCGGAGCCGCACCTGTGGCCGCCGGGGCCGCCGGTGTGGATGCCGCCGAGGTTGCGGGAACCGCCGAGAGCCGGGCCGCGGTCGACGCACAGGCGGCCGCCGTCGCCCGAGCCGCGGCCGACCCGGATCGGATGATCCGCCGCGCTTACTCGATCGCCTCGGAGAGCCGCGCCGACGAATTCCTGGAGTTCTACCTGACGGTGGTCATGAGCGGCGAGCTGACGCCGCGGCTGTTCAACCTCAAGCTCAGGGACCGCCTGTACGTCGGTCCGAAGGCCGTCGGCGTCTTCACGCTCGACAAGGCCCCCGGCAAGCACATCCTCATGATCGGGACCGGCACCGGACTGGCGCCGTACATGTCGATGCTGCGTAGCGAGCTGGTCTGCAACGACGAGCGCAAGTTCGTCGTGGTTCACGGAGCCCGTTTCTCATGGGACCTTGGCTACCGGACCGAGCTGATCGGCTTGGCCCGCCACTGTTCCAACTTCCACTACATGCCGGTGATCACGCGGCCGAAGGAAGACGTCACATGGCGCGGTCGAAGCGGCTACCTCCAGAATCTGATCGCCTCGGGCGCGATCGAGGAGGAGACCGGTCTGGCGCTGACGCCCGACAACTTCGACATCTTCCTGTGCGGCAACCCGGGCATGATCGAGACGGTCATCGGCTGGGCCGAGTCCCGTGGCTTCGTCCGCGACAAGGGCCACGACATCGGCACTCTCCACACCGAGGAGTACTGGTAAGTCGAGTCTGGGTCGCGGGGCCGGCGGGCGGCAAGGGCCGGGACGCGAGGCTGAGGCCCGCGGATGGCAGCGGCGCCGACCAATCTGGTCATATTCCAATGGGGGTAGCACGGGGCAGACCAAATGGGACAATCTCTGGGTCAGTCGGCTTCCGTGGCGCTGACCCAGCAGCTGTCTGAGCTTGGCTTCCCGTGTTCAGCTCGCGACCCACGGAGAATCGGGCCGTTTAGCCTCCGGGATCACGGACTCGTGCTACCCGGGTTGGAATATGGCAGGAAACTTGCCGCGCGCGTGCCGGTCGCGCGCCGGCGGACTCGCCCGGGTGAGCGTGACCGACGGTGCCTCGCGGTGGGGCTCGGATCTAGGTGAAGGAGACCGGCATGGCGGACGCACCCAACTACAAGGCCGAGCTCGTCGGCGTCTTCGGGCACCCGGTGGCGGAGAACCCGACGGTGGTGATGCTCGAGGCCGCATTCGCCGAACTGGGCCTCAACTGGCGCTACCTCACGATCGAGGTCTACCCCCAGGATCTCGAGGCCGCGATGAGGGGCGTGCGAGCCTTGAACATGCGGGGAGTCAACCTGACGATCCCGCACAAGGTCGCGGTGCTGCAGTATCTCGACGAAGTCATGCCCGCGGCAGCTCTGATGGGCGCCGTGAACACAGTTGTTCGAGTGGGGGATCGCCTGGTCGGCGAGAACACAGACGGGAAGGGCTTCATGACGGCGCTGACCAAAGATGCCGGCGTGGACCCGACAGGCAAGCGGGTTGTCGTGCTCGGTGCGGGCGGTGCGGCGCGCGCCATAACCGTGGAACTTGCCCTGGCCGGCGCGGCGGGCATCACAGTCGTCAACCGCTCGGCGGCGCGAGGTCGGGATCTCGTAGAGCTGCTCAACTCGAAGACGCCGGTGACGGCCGAGTTCTCGCTCTTGTCGGGATCGTTCGCCGTCCCGCTCAGCACGGACCTCCTGGTGAACGCGACTTCGATCGGGCTCTTCCCGCACGTACACGATCGCCCAGAGATCGCGTACGAGTCCGTCACTCCCGGAATGGTCGTCTGCGACGTCATCATTGCGCGCGCAACGCCGTTCCTCGACGCAGCGCGGCGCCGCGGCGCGAAGACGCTCGACGGCCTGGGGATGCTCGTCTACCAGGGTGCCATCGGCTTCAAGCTCTGGACGGGCCTCGATGCCCCCGTGAAGGTCATGCACGATGCCCTGGCTCGGGCACTCGATCTGCTCTGACACCCGCATTGGCCCCGGCCGCGTGTGATCTGCCGCTGGCCTTAAGGCGTACTCTCAACGGAGCTGGTATCCGCTTGACGCATGTCGGCGGCGCTCGCTCGCGAGGGGAGGGTGCGGCATGGGCCGTAGGGGGCGCAACGCGGCGGCGGCGACAGGCCTGGCCGCGACCGTCATTCTCGGGACGGGCTTCCTCGTCGTCACCTTGAATCGGGCGTCGCAGTCCAATCCGGGCTGGGCGCTGGCGCCCTCCAAGATCCAGTGGCACTCCACGAACGTGCCGGCGCAACTTGGGCTGGGCCCCTTCCTTGCGGCGTCGGGTGGCCGCCTCTACATGGTCGGCATCGGCAGGGAGATGGCCGCGCGGAAGGTCCAGGTGTGGTCCTCCGTCGATGCGGCCCACTGGGAGCAGGTCGCCAACCCTGGCTTTGAGCCGGACTTCGTCCCTCGCGCGACCGTCGCGTACGGTCAAGGGGGCCTGGTCGTCGTCGGAGAATTGACGCCGAGCGAGGCCGTCGTGCCTCAGATATGGCTTTCCGCCGACGGAAAGACATTCGCGAAGGCGCAGATTCCGCCGCCGGATATTTCTCCCGGTACGGGAACAGGCTCCGGCGAGATCGTGTCCGCCGCGGTCGCCGCGGGACAGATGGTTGCCTTTGGCGACCATGACATCGTGGGCGTCGCCAAGGGCACGGACAAGGGCACGGAGGTGCGCGGCCTCGACTCGTGGCACTCCACCGACGGGTCCACCTGGACGCACACGGATCTGGCCGGTTCGGACGGATACTCGGCGATTTCGATGACCGCCTGGAGCGGCGGCTTCGCCGCGCTGGCCACCCAGCCGGGTGTCGACGCAGGGTACGGCGTCTGGACGTCGCCGGACGGGATCGCCTGGGACAGGGTCCGCAGAATCGCCGCCTTCGGCGCACAGGCCATCGTTGCGCTGCCTCATCGACTCGTCGTCGTCGGATCCAAGCAGGACGCAAGCCTGGGAATGGTTCCCGCGTCCTGGTCGTCCGCCGACGGCACGTCATGGACGGAGTCCGCCGCCCCCGTCAGCGGCTTCGGGGCCACGTTCGACGCCGCGACCGTCGTCGGAAGCAGCGTAGTGGCAATCGGTGTGAGTCACGTGGGGAGTGCCGTAGCCGCCGGAGTCCCAAGCCCGAGTATGCCCGCCCTGGTTCCCCCCAGTGTCTGGATCTCGAGCGATGGGTCTGCGTGGCAACTCCTTGGCGCCGCGCCGGCGTTTCAGCCCTACCTGACGTCCATGGCCGCGTTCGACGGACATGTCGTCGTCGCCACCATCAGTGGTGTTGCCGAAGTCACGGTCTCCGTCGGTGATCTGTCCGGCGCCGCAGGCCAGTAGCTGCGGCCGACGCACCCATTGACTTGACCACATTCGAACCTGGGCGATGACTGGCAGGCAATCCGGCCACAATCCATCCCGTCCGAAGTTCGACGTCGCGCTCGGCGCGGGTCGTATTTGACAGCCGTGCGACCAAGCCCCTAGACTCCCGCCACATCCGAATACGGGCTGTGAGCGGGACGAGTAACTCCCGGCGCCGGCGTAGAGACCCAGCGGTTGGTGCAAGCTGGGGCGGCGACGAGAACGAATGGACCCGTGAGCCTCCGGACCAAACCGCGAGCTTCCAGGGCTCGCCAGTAGGCTCCGGCGCAGAGCGCCAGCGATAAAGGGCAGCACCGATCGGCGGGAGTAGCGCCACCAGCGCAAGAGCCCGACCCGTCGGCCAGAGAGCGGCATCGCCGAATGTGGGTGGCACCGCGGAAGGTTCGACCTTTCGTCCCTGTGGACGAAGGGTTTTTGATTCTCTGCCGCAACGGATCGGGATGAGCTCAGCCGAATGCGAAGGCCCGACCGATGCAGAGGAGACGACAGGCGCGGCGCACCACGTTCGAAAGGCGACAGGCGATACCGATGGCTCGAACCGATCCGCTCAGTCTTCGCGAGGTCCGGCAGCTCTCTGGCTCGGCCGACACGATCCTCCTGACGGCCACCCGCAACGCCGACCTCGAAACCCCGATCGGCGCATTCATGCGCTTCGACGACGGCGGCCCCTCGTTCCTTCTCGAATCCGTTGAAGGCGGAGAGCGGCTTGGGCGCTACTCATTCCTTGGCGTTGGTCCGCGGCGTCTCCTGACGGTCCGCAACGGCAAGGCCACGATCCAGTCGAGGCCCGTCGGCGTTACCGAGTTCTACCCCGATCTCCCGACCGAGACATTCGCTGCCGCCGATCCGCTCGCCGCACTGCGCCACTTCATGCCGAAGCGCCGCATCTTGCCCTCGGCCGACATTCCACGGTTTCCCGGTGGCGCCGTGGGTGCCCTCGGCTACGACGCGGTCTCCACGTTCGAGCCGACCGTCCCGCTTCCGGCGAAGGACCCGATCGGAACACCGATGGCGGCCTTCCAGGAGACGGACCTGGTCATCGTCTTCGACCACCTGACGCACACGCTCTCGGCCGTCGCGGCGCTCCACACCGAAGCCCCGGACATCGAAGGCCGATACGCGATCGCCGAACGCGCCATCTTCGAGGCGCTCGAGAGAACCGGGCGGCCCACCGAGGCCGAGATGGCCAGCCTCACGAGACGGAGCCGACGGGCGAACGGGAGAGACGACGCGGCTGACGCCGAACGGCTGGACGGTACCGAGCCTGACGCTGGTGCCAGCCCCGACGGAGACGCCACGCCAGGCCCCCGGCAGATCGAAGTCAGCCTGGATCGCGGCCAATACGAGGCGGCCGTGAGGTCGGCGAAGGAGTCCATCGCCGCCGGTGAGGCGATCCAGATCGTCATGGCGCGGCGCCAGACATTCGAGCGCCCGGTCATCGGTGGCCAGCCGCTCGACGCCGTCTCGCTGTATCGGTCGCTGCGCCGGATCAACCCGAGCCCGTACCTGTTCTTCGTACGGATGCCGGAGTTTTCCGTCGTCGGTGCGAGCCCGGAGCTGCTCGTGCGAGTCGAGGGCGACCGGATGACCACTCACCCGATCGCCGGCACTCGCCCTCGGGGCGCCACTCCAACCGAGGACGACGCCCTGGCCTATGCCCTTCAGCGCGACCCCAAGGAGCGGGCCGAGCACGTGATGCTCGTCGACCTGGGCCGCAACGACCTCGGCCGGGTGGCTCGGGCCGGGACAGTGGCGGTGACCAAGTACATGGAGGTCGAGCGTTACAGCCACGTTCTCCATCTGGTGAGCAACGTGGAGGCGCGGATGAAGCCCGGGCTCGACGCCCTCGATGTGCTGCGGAGCATCTTCCCGGCGGGCACTCTCTCCGGCGCGCCGAAGGTTCGGGCGATGCAGCTCATCGCCGAGGCGGAGGGCGAGCGGCGCGGGCTTTACGGCGGCGCCGTGGGCTATCTCGGCTACGACGGCAACCTCGACACGGCCATCACGATCCGCTCCGCGGTCCTGTGCGAGGACCGGATCCACCTCACCGTCGGCGCGGGGATCGTTGCAGGCTCGGTGCCGGAGCGTGAATTCGAGGAGACGGAGCACAAGGCGGGGGCGGTCCGACGGGCCATCGAGATGGCGATCGCCGAGACGCTCGAATACTCAGGGAGTGGCGCCGGCAGCGGCGAGGCAAGCGGCGCCGGCAGTGGTGCCGCCAGTGGCGCCGGAGATGGAGCGGCCGGCGGGGGGAGTGGCACGACAACGCCCCGTGGCGTGGCAAGTGGCACCGGCGCGACGGCCGGCGCGGCTCGGTAGGAGTAACCCGATGCTTCTCATGATCGACAACTACGACTCGTTCACCTTCAACCTCGTCCAGGCCCTCGAAGCCGCGGGCGCGGACGTACGAGTCCTCCGCAACGACGCCATCGATCGGGCCGGAATCGAGGCCCTCGCCGACGATCCGACGGTCAACCTGCGGGGCATCGTCGTCTCGCCCGGACCGGGCGACCCCGACTCGGCGGGTGTGTCGATGGACGCGATCCGCGTCGCCGTGGAGCGCAAGATCCCGCTCCTTGGCGTCTGCCTCGGGATGCAGGCCATGGCGCAGGCTTTCGGGGCGACGATCCGGCGGGCGCCGACCCTCGTCCACGGCGAGGCCTCGAACATCCGCCATGACCAGAAGGGGCTCCTCGCCGGCATGCCGTCGCCGTTCTCAGCGGCTCGGTACCACTCACTGAGCGTCGATCCGGACACGCTCCCGCCGGAGATCGCGGTCACCGCCCGGACGGTCGACGACTACGTGGTCATGGGCATCCGGCACCTCCACGCCCCGGCGGAAGGCGTCCAGTTCCATCCCGAGTCGGTGCTCACGCCCCAAGGACCGCACCTGCTCGCCAACTTCCTGAGGTTGTCCGGCGAGGGCGACGGCATTCTCCTCGACGACGCGTCGGGCTCGTTCGCCCTGGCAGGCTTCGTGGACGGTGTCGACGCCGGAACCGCGGCGGCCGCAGCCGCGGCGGCCACCCCCGCCTCGACGCCCGCAGCGGCCGCCGGCCGCGTGGAGGCGGTGCGATGAGCGAGCAGGTCAAGGCGGCCCTCGCGGCCGTCGTCGACGGCAAGACGCTCTCCATGGACGAGGCTCACGCGGCGATGGGTTCGGTCATGGACGGCGAAGCGTCGCCGGCCCAGCTTGCGGCGCTGCTCGTGGCGCTGCGGATGCGCGGTGAAACGGTCGAGGAACTGGCTGGTTTCGCGGTCGCGATGCGCGAGCGGGCGTTGCGAGTGGAAGCTCCCGACGGAGCCATCGACACGTGCGGCACGGGCGGCGACGGCAGCAACACCTTCAACATCTCGACGGCCGCGGCCGTGGTCGTTGCCGCGGCCGGAGTCCCGGTGGCGAAGCACGGCAACCGCGCCATAACCTCGGCCTGCGGCTCAGCTGACGTGCTCGAGGCCCTCGGGATCTCGACCGATCTCTCCCCGTCGGAGGCGGCCGAGGAGCTGCGGACCCACGGGTTCGCATTCCTGTTCGCGCCCGGCTACCACCCGGCGATGAAGCACGCCGGACCCACGCGCCGTGAGATCGGCGTCAGGACGGCCTTCAACCTGATCGGCCCCATGACCAACCCGGCCGGCGCGCGGCGCCAGGTCGTTGGAGTTGGCGATCCGACCGCGGCCCCCAAGCTCGCCGAGGTGCTGCGGCTGCTCGGTGCGGAGCGCGCGCTGGTCGTCCATGGCCGCGGCCTCGACGAGCTGCCCCTCGACGGCTCGGGCGTCCTCTACGACGTCACCCCGGCCGGCGTGACGAGGCGGGAGGTGGTGGCAGAGGAATTGGGCCTATCCCCAGCGCCACTCACCGCGCTCTCTGGCGGGAGTCCCGCCGAAAACGCCGCGCTTGTCGAGGCGGTCCTGGCCGGCGAGGCCGGGCCACGCCGCGACGTCGTCCTGCTGAATGCCGCCGCGGCCTTGATGGCGGCCGGCCGGGTCGCCGAGCTGGGCGACGGTCTAGCGCTCGCGGCCGAGACGATCGGATCGGGAGCCGCGACGCGGCTGCTCGCCCGGCTGAGAGCGGCGAAGAGCGCGCGAGACGCGGCAAAGGCAGAGGTGGCTCCGGTATGACGACCGTTACGGGCAAAGGAGAAGGCCAGGCCCGGGGCCGAGACACTGTGGCGGTGAGCGCCCCCGCGCCTGGACCCGGCGACGCCGCCAACCGGGTTCGTGCCGGCGTAGTGGCCGAGATCGCCGAGCGGCGGCGAGCTGACGTCGATCGTGAGCTCGGGTCGAGGAGCTATCGAGCCCTCGCGGACGACGCGGCCGAATACTCGGCGCTGCCGGGTAACGCGCCGCGGCCGATCGCAGAGCGTCTGGCGGCGCCGGGCCTGCATCTGATCCCCGAGGTCAAGCGCCGCTCGCCATCGGCGGGCGCCATTGCCGCGGACGCCGATCCTGTAGCCCTTGCCCAAGCCTACGAGGCGGGCGGTGCGAGCGCGATCTCCGTCCTGTGCGAGCCGCACTGGTTCGGTGGCTCCGTGGCGGACTTGAGCGCCGTGAGAGCCGCGGTCACCCTGCCGGTGCTGGCGAAGGAATTCGTCGTCGACGAGCGCCAGCTCCCGGCCCTGCGCTCTGCCGGAGCCGACATGGTCCTGCTCCTGGCGTCTGTCCTGACGAGCAAGAAGCTCGCGCGCTTCGCCGGGCTGGCCCGCGAGCTCGGTCTGGAGCCGCTCGTCGAGGCGCACGACGAGCGCGAGCTCGACGCCGCCCTGGCTACGGATGCCCATCTCATCGGCCTGAACAACCGGAATCTGCGAACGCTCGGGGTGGATCCCGAGCAGTGCGTCAGGCTGCGACCACTGGTGCCGAACGACCGGCTGGTGGTCGGCGAGTCGGGCGTCGGCGAGCCCCGAACCCTGATCGGCTGGCGGGCGGTCGGGATCGACGCTGCCCTCATCGGCGAGGCGCTGATGCGCTCGGCCGATCCGGCCTCGGCGGCGCGTGCATTCGTCGCCGCTGGTTCTGTGCCACGCGACGTGGCCGCGGAGGCGCGGCAGCCGCTCGTCAAGATCTGCGGCGTCACCGACTCGGAAGGAGTGCTCGCTGCTCTCCGTGCCGGCGCCGATGCCATAGGCCTGAACCTGGTCCCCGGCACGCCGCGAGCCCTCGCGCTGGCCGAGGCCTCGTGGCTGGCCTCTCTGGCGCGTGGCGCTTCACCCGCCGGAAAGCGGCCCCGGGTAGTGGCCGTGATGGCCGACGCCCCCGCCTCCATGATCGAGGCGGCGATCGCCGCGTTCGACCCCGACGCGATCCAGCTCTCGGGCGACGAGCCGGTCTCCGCGATCGCCGCCGTTCGGCGACCCGTCTGGAAGGTGCTGCATCTGCCGGCCGGCGACACGATCGACGCCGCCGCCACTGCGGCCGGCGCGTCAGCGGGACCCGCGTACGCCGGTCAGGTGGCCGCAAATGCGATCGAGGCAGGCAAGGCGTATCTCGCCGCCGGCACCGAGCGGCTCATTCTCGATACCGCCGGAGGTCCGTTCCCCGGAGGGACCGGCCGTCAGATCGCCCGCCAGATAGCGGCCGCGGTCGCCCGGGAGATCCCGATCATCCTGGCCGGCGGTCTCGATGCGGGGAACGTGGCCGCGGCCGTCCTCGAAGTGCCGGCGATCGGCGTCGATGTGGCCTCGGGCGTGGAGATCCATCCGGCTGCGGCCTCGCCGCGCGTCGCATCGGCGACCGCCAGGGCCACGGCAGCGGTCGGCTCGAGGCCTCGGAAGGATCCGCTTCGGGTTGCGCTCTTCGTCAAGCGTGCCCGCGCCGCTCGGTTCGATCGGCCGCACGTCCGACCCCGACCCACCCCCGTTCCGGATTCCCTTCTCGACCCCGATTCGGCCGGCCGCTGGGGCCTGGATCGCGATTTCGGTGGTCGGTACGTGCCGGAGACTCTCATCGCCGCGCTCGAGGAGCTGGAGGCGGCGTGGATCCAGACTCGCCACGATCCGCGCTTCTGGGCCGAGTTGCGCGAGCTGCAGTTCCACTACGGCGGTCGACCGACTCCGATCTACCGGTCGGACCGGCTCGCGGCCGAGATTCTGGAGCGAGCGCGGGAGATCGCGAGCTCTTCGGTCGGTTCGTCGGGCGACTCGATCGCTGCCGGCTCGGTCGCGGCCGGCGCTCTGCCCGAGCGGCTCCGCCTCTACCTCAAGCGCGAGGACTTGAACCACACCGGCGCCCATAAGCTCAACAACGCCCTGGGCCAGGTCCTGCTTGCGAGGCGGCTTGGCAAGCGTCGGGTGATCGCCGAAACAGGCGCCGGAATGCACGGCGTGGCCACGGCAACGGCCTGCGCGCTCCTCGAGATACCGTGCGTCGTCCACATGGGCATCGAGGACATTCACCGTCAGGCGCCGAACGTCCTGCGCATGGAGGCTCTCGGGGCCGAGGTACGGCCGGTCCACGGCGGTTCGGGCACTCTCAAGGACGCCGTCAGCGAGGCCTTGCGCGACTGGGTGACCAACGTCGAAACCTCGCACTACTGCCTCGGCTCGACGATGGGCCCGCACCCGTACCCGCAGCTCGTGCGCGATTTCCAGCGCGTCATCGGCGACGAGGCTGCGGCACAGCTGTATGAGGTCGAAGGACGGCTGCCGGACCTGGCAATCGCTTGCGTCGGCGGCGGCTCCAACGCCCTCGGACTGCTTCACCGTTTCATCGGCGAGCCGAGTGTTCGGCTCGCCGTAGCGGAGGCGGCAGGGGAGGGGATTGCCACCGGTCGCCACGCTGCCGCCCTGCTCGGGGGAACGCCTGGCATCCTGCACGGGTCGCGCTCGTACATGCTCCAGGATGCCGACGGGCAGGTCATCGAGGCGGTCTCGATCTCGGCCGGGCTCGACTACCCGGGGATCGGGCCGCAGCTCTCGGCGCTCATGCAGGCGGGGCGGCTCATCGTCTCGTCCGCGACCGACGCAGAGGCGGTGGCTGCACTTCGGCAGGTCGCCCGGACCGAGGGCATCCTCGCGGCCGTGGAGTCGGCCCACGCCGTCGCGGCGCTGCCCGACGTCCTGGCGCGCATCGCGATGGAGCGGGGGAGCGGCGAGCCCGCTCGCAACGCCCGCGAGAGAGTGGTCCCGGACGCCGCCCGCCAGAGGGTGGCCCCCGCTCCTGCCGCCGGCCCCCTGCCTCGCGAGGCCGTGGTTGTGCTCGGGCTATCGGGCCGCGGGGACAAGGACCTCGCCGCCCTCGGACTAAAGGAGGCCGGTCGATGACGGCGGTGGCACGCCGGTCGACCGCCGGTTCTCATGGTGCGGCCGTGCCAACCCCAACGGGCGCGGCCGCGCCTACCCTCCCGGGCTCGGGGGCAGCGGCCGCCTCGGCCGGAACCTCGGGGACGGCCGGGGCCGCGCGCATCGCCTCGGCTTTCGCTCGCGCGGCGTCCGAGGGCAGGGCCGCGCTCATTCCATACGTGGTCGCCGGCTATCCGGACCGCGATACCTCGCTGAAGGCGGCCCTGGCCGCGGCCGACGCCGGCGCCGATCTGCTCGAAGTGGGATTGCCGTATTCCGATCCGCTCGCCGACGGCGCCACTCTTCAGCGAGCTACCTCGGCCGCGCTCCGCGCCGGCGCCAACCTCGGCAGCTCCGTGGCTCTGCTCCGGGCGATCTCGGTCGCCCGCCCGAACGTCCCGCTCGTGCCCATGTGCTACGCCAATCAGATCATCGGCGGCGGGGACGGCCGGGCCGTCGCCACGAGGCTGGCGGAGGCCGGCGCCAGCGGCGTGATCGTGGCCGACCTCACACCGGACGAGGGCGTGCGTTTCGAGGCCGTCGCCCGCGAGGTCGGGCTGGCCGTCGTTTATCTCATCGCCCCAACGACGATGCCGGCGCGCCGGCTCGAAGTCGCGCACCGTTCGGGCGGCTTCCTCTACTGCGTGTCACTCGTGGGCGTCACCGGCGCCCGATCCTCACTGCCGCCTTCGGTCAAGGGCCTCGTAGCCGCGGCCAAGGCGGATTCGCCCGTGCCCGTGGCCGTCGGTTTCGGGGTCAGCAAGCCCAGCCACGTCGCGATGCTCGTCCGGGCGGGAGCCGACGGCGTCATCGTGGCCTCGGCCCTGGTCGATGCCCTCGGCCCCGACGGCCGCGACATCGCGGCCCTGGGCCGTCTGGTCGGGGCGTTGCGCGCCGCGACAGCACGCTAGCCAACGCCGGAGCCATCGCATCTGGTCGGAGGGGATGGTTGGCGCCGGCCCGCCGTCAGCGTCGTTGCCATTTCGGTCGTTAGGTCAGACGCCCGTCTGGCCCGACGGCGGGGGAGGGCCGAACTCGTAGCCGCAGAAGCGACAGAGGAGCGCGCCGGCCGTGACTCGCTCGGCGCACTGGGGGCACGTCTTCGTGTCGTCGTTCGAGCCGTCGGCGGTGGGAAGGATCGGGGCCGGAGCCGCTGCGAGAGCCGGGGTCGATCTCGCCGGTCGGTATTCGTAGACCACAACGAGTTCGCCTGTTGGCTTCGCCACCTTGAGGAAGGCCAGCACTCTTGCCCGTTTGCCCCATGTTCCGGGGACGTAGGTCTGCGAGGCGGGGAACCAATGGTGGAAAGCGAGTTCCTGCGCTTCCTCTTCGGCTTGGGCCGCCGCCAACTCGAAGTCGCCTCGATAACGGACTGTCCGGGTCGCGCCCCGAGCCGTTGGCTTGGCGAACCAGGCTAGCTCGTGGTCTCCCGGATGCGATGGAGGCAGGAAGCAGGGATATCCCTCAGGGTCGGTCCATTCACAACGTCGCCACTGGTGGGGTCCTTGATGTGAGAGGAACCGGACGCAGCGATAGCCCTCAGTGTCGGTTGCCGGACAACGTAACCATTGGCTTGCCATGGACTCGGATCCACCCCCCGGAGCATTGCCTGAGACACATCATGCGCCCGTGCCTGGGAGTATGCGACGGCGAACATGGCCGACCCATGCGAATCCGGTGGTTCGGGCGCCGTTCCCAACCGGGGAACACTGGAGGCTGGGCGGAGTCGCTTGGCGGATCAGCCCTCGCGGTCGTTCCGGTGGCCGCGGAGCAACCGTCTGGCGACGCCGGACGCGCTCCCGGGGAGGAGACGGCTGACGAGAGCAACGACCGCCGCCATCACGAACAGCCCGAGCAGCGCCGCCACCGTATAGCTGCGCATCCCTCGCCGTTTCGGTCCGTCCGACTCCATCGATCCGCGCCTCCTCAAGCAGGCTGCGAGCCCGACTTCTCCAGTTCCTCCAGGCGCTTGATAGTTTCGATGAGTTGGCGGTAGAGCGCCAGTAGGGCGTCCTGTGGCAGCGGGCCGTTGTTGGCCATCGCAACCCGGACCATGACCTCCCGCTCGCGCTCCGCGTCGGTGATCGGGCGGCCGACGCGCACCTTGGCCTTACCGGCGTCTACACCGAGCCTGGCCCGGCGGTTGAGCAGCCTGACGATCTCGCGATCCAGTGCGTCGATCTCGGCGCGGAGGGTGTCCAGGTCGTCGTCGATCATCTGGCGCGCCCCGGCTCCGTTCGGGCGGCGACCAGCTCGAGGGCCATCGTGTAGCCGGCCGGGCCCTTGCCCACGATCCGCTCCGCGGCGATGTCGTGGAGGTAGTTGACGCGGCGGAACGGCTCGCGCTCGCCCGGGTCCGAGATGTGCACCTCGACGAACGGCCGGCCGATGCCCTTGAGCGCGTCCCGGAGCGAGACGCTCGTATGAGTCAGGCCGCCGGCGTTGACGATCGCCCAATCGAAGTCGCGGAGGTGGAGGCGATCGATCAGCGCCCCTTCGTGGTTCGACTGGAAGCACTCGACCTCAAGGCCGAGCTCCGTGCCGCGCCGCCGCAGACCCTCCTCGATCTCGGAGAGCGTGGTTCGGCCGTAGATCTCGGGTTCGCGAATGCCCAGCAGATTCAGGTTCGGGCCGTTCAGGACGAGCACACGGGTCATTCGACGCCTGCCTCCGACCGAACCGGCACCGACGGACCGGCCGGGTGCCTGGAACCAACCCGGAGAGCCGCAGCCAGCCCGGCTTCGACTGCCTCCGGCGGCACATCCGAACGAACGACCACCCCGGACTCGGTCGGCAGGACCCAGTTGAGGCGGCCCAGGACATGCTTCTTGTCGGTCGCGACGTGTTCGAGGACTTGCTCGCGCGAAACCGCGGGTGGCTCCACGGCCAATCCGAGCCTGTCGAGGAGCCGGTTGACCCTGGCGGCCCGTTCGATCGTGGTGAGGCCCATTGCCGTGGCGATGGCGAATGCGCCGCGCAAGCCATAGGCCACGGCCTCCCCGTGGAGGATCGAGCTGTAACCCGCAGCGGCTTCGATGCCGTGGCCGATCGTGTGGCCGAGGTTGAGGGTCATCCTCACGTTGGCCTCGCGGGCGTCGGCGGTGACCACCTCGACCTTGGCCCAGGCGCAGCGCTCGACCATCTCCGCAACCGCGCCGGATTCGATCGCCTCCACGTCGCCGCGCGCGATCGCCTCGCCGTCCTCCTCGACCAGCTCGAGCAGCCGCTCGTCGCCGAGGACGGCCATCTTGACCACCTCGCCCAGCGCGGCTTGCCGCTCTCTGGCGGGGAGCGTGGCGATGAACGAAACGTCGGCGATGAAGGCCACGGGCTGGTGGAACGCGCCTATCAGGTTCTTGCCCTCGGGAATGTCGACGGCGGTCTTGCCGCCGAGCGCGGCGTCGATCTGGCCGACCAGCGTGGTGGGCACGTGGACGATGGCCACGCCCCGCAGGTAGGTTGCGGCAGCGAAGCCCGCGGCGTCGGTCAGGGCCCCTCCGCCTATCGCCACGAGCGTCTCCCTGCGATCGACGTGGAGTCGAGCCAGGGCGCGGCATGTCTCCTCCACCACATTCATCCGCTTGGCGTCCTCGCCGCGCGGCAGGAGGATCCGCTCAACCTTCCAACCAGCGGCCGACAGCGCGGCAGCGATGCCCGAGCCGGCCACTTCCCAGGTGCGTGGCTCGGCCAGCAGGATTGCCCGCCGAGCCTCGGCACGGGTCAGAGCCGATGCGACCGCCTCGGCCGCGTTGCCGCAGCCGATCTCGACGTCCCCGATCGCCGTGTCGGCGCGAAGCACGGTCACTGACCCCCGCCGGACGTCGCCGAGGTGCCCCTCAATCGCCCGCAGGACGGCCTCGAGGTTAGCCGCGCCGCTGATCTGGAGCGCGGGCGCGTAGAAGCGGCGCCGATCCTCGCCGAGCCGGCGCAGCGTGGCCACGGCATCCGTGCCGGCGACCAGCGGGCGGACGTTGGAGCTCCGCCCGAGGCGGCTTGCCAGGACCTCGGGCGAGCCATCCAGCCACACCGGGAAGCGGTCGCGGTACAGGAGCCAGCGGTTGCGCGGATCGATGACCGCGCCGCCGCCGGTGGCAATCACACGCCGGAGAACCGGATCGGGATCGGCCGGGCCGAGCGAGAGGACAGCTTCGCGCTCGTACCGCCGGAAACCGGGCTCGCCTTCCTTGGCGAAGATGTCGGGCACAGACTTGCCGACCTGCCGCTCGACCAGCTCGTCGAGGTCGATGAACGTCGCGGCGTGCCTGCTGGCCAGCCGGCGTCCGACGGCACTCTTGCCGCTGCCCGAAAGGCCGACCAGGACGACGTCCACGGTCTACTCGCTTTCGGCTGGGGCGGCGCCGCCGGGAAGCGGAGTGCCACCCTCATGACCGGCGGGCCCCGCCGTGAGCCTTGCGCGGTGCCGCGCGAATGCTTCCAGCACTTCGGCCAGAGAGTCACCGCCGAACTTGTCGAGGACGGCGTCGGCCAGGGTCAGGCAGACCATCGCCTCGGCGACGACACCCGCGGCCGGCACGACGCAGATATCGCTGCGCTCGTAGTGGGCCTTCTCGACCGGCTCACCCGTGATGAGGTCGGCCGAGGGGAGGGGGCGAGGGAGCGTAGAGATGGGCTTGGCGGCCCCTCTGACGACGATCGGCTGGCCGTTGGAGATCCCGCCCTCGAGCCCGCCGGCGTTGTTGGTCCGCCGCTCCCATTCGCCGGCCGGGTTCCGGCCCTCGATCACGTCCATGACGCCCGAGCCGAACAGCCGCGTCTGCGCGAAGCCGAGTCCGAGCTCGACGCCCTTGACGATCGGGATGCTCATGACCGCGCCGGCCAGCGCCGCATCGAGGCGCCGGTCCCAGTGGACGTGGCTGCCAAGGCCGATCGGAACGCCGCTGGCAACGACCTCGAAGACGCCGCCGACCGTGTCGCCGGCGCTCCGGGCCTCGTCGATGCGGGCGATCATCCGCTCCTCGGCCGCAGGGTCCGGGCAGCGCAGCGGGCTCGCCTCGGCTTCGGCGCGTGACCGAGTGGCTCCGGCCGGATCGTAGGCAACTCCGCCAACCTCGGCCGTGAACGACCACACGTCGATGCCAAAGGTTGCCAGCAGCGCCCGAGCCACTGCCCCGGCCGCGACGCGGGCCGCGGTTTCCCGCGCCGAGGCCCGTTCGAGGACGTTGCGGACGTCGTCGAAGCCGTATTTGGCGGCGCCGGCCAGATCGGCGTGGCCGGCCCGCAGCCGCGTGACCCGCGCCGCCTTCTTGTCGCCCGCCTCGGCCAGCGCGGCCAGCTCCGCGGCCGCCTCATCGGTGAGTGGCTCGACCTGCATCACCCGCGTCCAATTGACCCAGTCGAGGTTGCGGATGAGCAGCAGGATCGGCGAGCCGAGGGTGAACCCGTGGCGTACCCCGGCGAGGATCTCGGCGCGATCCTGCTCTATCGACGTGCTCCGTGCCCCGCGCCCGTATCCGCGCTGCCTGCGCGCGAGGTCGACCGCGATCTGGTCCGCGGTCAGCGGCAGGCCGGCCGGCATGCCCTCGACGGTAGCCGAGAGGGCAGGGCCGTGGGACTCGCCGGCAGTCAAGAATCGCAGACGGCCCATCGTGAGGTCCTATGCGGGCTTGCCGGCGGCCGCGCCATCCGTGGAGGGCCCCGCCGATTCATTCGTCGCATCTCCGGCCGGCCCCATATCCACGGGCATCTGCCGGAGTCCTTGTTCGCGGGCACGGTCGAGCTCGGCCTGCATGACCTCGATCGGGGCCGGCTTGCCGGTCCACAGCTCGAATGCCAGCGCACCCTGCCGGAGGAGCATCAGTTCGCCGCCGAGAGCCGCGTCGTGCGCCGCCGCTGCGTCCTTCAGGAGCTGGGTGACGGGTGGGTTGTAGATCAGGTCGACGACGAAGATGTCGGGCGGCAGGAGCTCGGCCGGGATCGGCGTCTCACCCGGCTCCATACCGACAGAGGTGGCGTTGACCAGCACCTTGGTCTTGGCGAGCTCCGCCTCGATCACGGACTCATGCCACGGCATCGCCCGCAGGTCCATGTGGGCGGCGCTGCGGCCGAAGTGCTTGACCAGCGCCTCGCCGCGATGGAGATGGCGGTTGAAGATGACGATGCGCTGGAAGCCTTCGCTGATCAGCGCCGACACGACCGCCCGGGAGGCACCACCTGCGCCGAGCACGACGGCGTGCCGCGGCATCTTCTGCTTGCCGACCACCTTGTCGAGGGCGACCTTGAAGCCGGCCACGTCCGTGTTGTGGCCGACCAGCTTCTTGCCGTCGCGCGAGATCGTGTTTACTGCGCCGGTCGCCTGAGCATCTTCGCTGAGCCGGTCGACGAGCGCGACGACGTGCTCTTTGTGCGGGATGGTCACGTTCGCTCCGAGGAAGTCCTCTCCCCGGAGCTCGGCCACGGCGTCCGCGAGGTCGATCTGCCGGCGGTCCCACAGCTCGTAGCGGGCGTCGATTCCGAGGGCGTCGAAGGCAGCCTGCTGCATCGCGCCCGAGAAGGAATGGGCGACGGGATGGCCGATCAGGACGACACGGTTGGTCATGCTCGGAGCCTTTCCAGTTCGGTAAAGAAACTCGGGTACGAAACGGCCGCACTTTCGGCACGGTCGATCGATGTCGAGCCGGACGCGATGAGGCCGGCGACCGCAAAGGTCATCGCCAGCCGGTGGTCGTCGAGCGTCTCCGTCGGAGACCCGACGAGCTGAGTGGGGCCTTCTATGGTGATGTCATCACCGTCGACCGCCACGTCTGCGCCAAGAGCACGCAGCCCCTTGGCGATCCCGGCGATACGGTTCGATTCCTTGTTCCGGAGCTCGCCGGCGCCACGGATCGTGGTCCGGCCGCGCGCCTGCGTTGCGGCCAGGCATAGGATCGGGATCTCGTCGATGGCCGCGGCCACGTCTGTGGGACCGAGATCGATGCCACGCAGCTCGCTCGAGCGGACCGTCAGGTCCGCCAGCGGCTCGCCCGCATCGCCGGGGGTCGCCGAAGCGCCGCCGATCGGGGTCTCCTCGATCTGGGCCCCCATCCGTGAAAGCAGGTCAATCGCCGCCCGGCGGGTCGGGTTGACGCCGACGGCGTGCAGGGTCAGCTCCGCATCGGGGTGAACGGCTCCCGCCACCAGCCAGAACGCCGCGGCGGAAGGATCGGCCGGGACTCTCTCGTCCAGCGGTCGAAGCCGCGCGCCACCCTCTAGAGTCCAGGCCACTGGTCCGCCTTCCGAACTCGTCGCCGGCTCCCGCCGGACCTCTATGCCGCGCGACCGAAGCATCCGCTCGGTGTGGTCTCGCGTGGCCACCGCCTCGCGTACCGTCGTAACCCCTTCCGCACGAAGGCCAGCCAGCAGGATCGCCGACTTGACCTGGGCGCTCGGTACGCGGGTCGTGAAGTCGATGGCTCGGAGCCGTTGACTACCGATGACGACCAGCGGAGGGAGGGTATCCGAACGACGCGCGTACAAAGCCGCGCCCATAGAGCGCAGTGGTTCGATGATACGGGCCACCGGTCGGGTCCGCAACGAAGCATCGCCGTCCAGGACGGCGAAGAATGGCAACCCGGCAAGGAGCCCGGAGCACAGTCGCAGGCTGGTGCCGGAATTGCGGCAGTCGAGCACGCCCTCGGGTTCGTGCAGGGCGCTGGCGCCAGGCGAGCTCACCCGATAGTCGACGTTCAATCCGTCCTCAGCCACTCGTTCGACGGTCGCACCGAGGGCGGCGACGATGCCGGCGGTCGCCCGGACGTCACGGCCGTCCCCGGCTCCGGAGATCGAGACGTCGCCCTCAGAGAGGGCCGCCAGGATCAGGGCGCGATGCGAGATCGACTTATCGCCGGGCAGCCGTGGCTCGCCACGCAGGCGCGTGGCTCGGGAGACAAGCCGGGGCAGCCCCCCGGCGGGCGACGTGGCTGCCATCGGAGCTAATGCTTGCTCGTCCCGCCGACGTGGACCGGGCTTGCCATGGCGAACGGGTCCTTGATAAGCGTCCGGACCACTTCGTGGATCTGCGTGAGAGCGCTGGCCATGTCGGCGAATTGGGCAAAGGTGAGCGACTGCTCGCCATCCGACTTGGCCTCGTCAGGGTTGGGGTGGACCTCGACCATGATGCCGTCTGCTCCGGCGGCGACGGCCGCAAGGGCCATGGGCTTGACCAGCCAGCGCTTTCCGGTCGCGTGCGATGGATCGACCACGACCGGGAGGTGGGTCAGGTGGTGGAGCAGGGGCACTGCCGTCAGGTCGAGGGTGTTGCGCGTGTACGTTTCGAAGGTCCGGATGCCGCGCTCGCACAGGATCACGTGCGGATTGCCCGACGAAACGATGTACTCGGCGGCCATGAGCCACTCTTCGATCGTGGCGCCATAGCCTCGCTTGAGCATCACCGGCCGGCCCGCCTTGCCGACCGCGGTCAGCAGCGAGTAGTTCTGCATGTTCCGGGTCCCGACTTGGAGGATGTCGGAGTTCCGGGCAACGACTTCGACCTGGCTCGGCTCCATCACCTCGGTGATGGTCGGCAGGCCGGTCTCCTTGCTCGCCTCGGCCAGGTAGCGGAGACCCTCGACGCCAAGGCCCTGGAAGGCATACGGGCTGGTTCGAGGCTTGAAGGCACCCCCCCGCAGGATAGTGGCGCCGGCCGCGGCCACGGTCTTTGCCGTCTCGATCATCATCTCGCGGCCCTCGATCGAGCACGGGCCGGCCATGATCGTCAGGTTGCCGTTGCCGATCTTGGTGCCCAACACCTCGATGACGGTGTCTTCCGGGTGCGACTCACGCGAGGTGAGCTTGAACGGGCGCGTGATCGGCGTCACAGACTCAACGCCGGGCATGACGGACAGCTTACTCATGAGAAGGTCCCTTACCGGAGCCACGTCGCCAAGGACGGCAATCACGACCCGCTGGGTGCCGTAATTGTCATGGGGCGTCAGATCGTACTGGCGGAGCTGGTCGCGAACGTTGTTCGCTTCCTGCTCCGTAGCGCCCATCGACATAACGATGATCATCTGGCGGTCCTCCTTGGGGGGCCTGCCGGCGGGGTCCTGGTCGGGCAACAAAAAAGCAGAGGCGTTGCCTCTGCTTGCACCCGGCACGACCCGCGATCCCGGGCCTAGGCTCCGGGAACGGTCATGCCGGGTTGCGGTAAAAGAAGAAAGTCTGGTCCATATCGGTGCTCGCGACAGTAGCGGCCAATTTCCCAGGTGTCAAATCTGATACGGTCTGGCGGAAGGTGCGACGAGACGAACACCTCCACCCGGAGGGCACGGCCTTGGGCGATGAGGAGAGAAGTGCTGAAAAGGTCGCCGTACCCTTCCTCGCAGACCCGGAATCGTGGGCATTGCTGATGGTAACGAGCCTGAATGTGGGGCGAGGAGAGCCGGGGCCTGGAGACGAATGGGCGTTTCCGGCGCGGCCTGGCGGCGAGACCGGGGATGCAGACGAGGCGGTTGCCGCGCCCGCCCTCGAGGGCGGCGGTCTGCGTTTGCTGCACCGCCTGACGCACAGGCGCTGAACGCGAGCCGTGCCGCCGCTCCGACGGGCAGCGCCGGAGGGCCATCGGTCCATTGACCGGTGCCGCGGTCGCTCCGAGAATGGGCGCTGAGAAGAATGGGCGCTGAGTCGCACCCCTGGGGAGGAGACGTCGATGGGCGATGGGAAGCGGGCTGATGACCGGAGTGTCGGCGCGCCCCTTGTCGACGGAGAGGGCATGGCCGCAATCCTGATGGTGATGGACAGCGTGAAACTGGGACCCGGCACGTATGGGCCGGGCGACGAGTGGAAGTTCCCGGTGGGGCCCGTCGATGAGACCGAGAACGTAGACGAGACCGTTGCCGAACCTGCCGTTGCCGGCCACGCGGTCGGTCTTCTTCACCGCTTGACGCATAGGGGCTGATCCACTCGAGCCAGACCTCGCGGGCCGGCCCGATCGCCTGAGTGTCTCAAGCCTAGAAAGGGGGCAGCGGGTCGGGCGGCGGCTCGTCCGTCGGCGGCGCCAGCTCCAGCTGCCACCAGATCACGTCACGCCACGCACCCGCTTTCCAGCCAATGCGCTTGTAGACGCCGACAGGTTTGAACCCCATCGCCAGGTGGAGCCCGACGCTCGCGTCGTTGGGTAGCGTGGCGCCGGCGCAAGCCACCTGGAATCCCTGCCGGCGCAGCCTGTCCAGGAGCTCGGTGTATAGCCGCCGGCCGGCTCCCGCGCCCCGATGCGAAGCGGCGACGTATACGGATACGTCGGCCGCCCACCGATACGCGGCTCGCGCCCGGTGCGGCGAAGCGTAGGCGTAGCCGACCACCTCGCCGCGCTCTTGGAGCACGAGCCATGGGTGAGTCCTGGTCGTCGACCGGATGCGGTCGCGGAATTCCTCCAGCGTGGGTACCTGCTCCTCGAACGACACGGAGGTGTCACGCACGAACGGCGCATATATGCCTAGACATGCAGCCGCGTCGCGGTCCGGAACCGCATCACGCACGACCCAGACTGTGGTCTGCTCGGCCATCGACCGCCGCTCCAATCACTCAACGACCCCGAGAGCACATCTCGGGGTCGTTTGCGTTCGAATGTTGGCGCGCCCGGCGGGACTCGAACCCACGACCTCCAGGTCCGCAACCTGGCGCTCTATCCACTGAGCTACGGGCGCGCGCTGCTGTGCCTCGGTGCGGAAGGACTGGCGGAGAGGGAGGGATTCGAACCCTCGAGGCAGGTTACCCCACCTGGCGGTTTAGCAAACCGCTGCACTAGACCGGCTATGCGACCTCTCCAGAGTCACAGCGGCCGGGATTCTAGCATGGCCGACCGCGGCAGCAATGGCCGAGGTCACTCCTCGGCAAATCCCTCGAGTCGGAAGCGGACGAAGAAGCGCGAGACCAATCCTCCGCCCATTCGTTCGCGGGCAATGTCAGCCGGTTCGAAGCCGGCATTTTCGGCGATCGATGCCATCTCCGCCGGCCCGAAGGTGAGCAGCCCGAGGTCGTATATGAGCGCTACGCCATCCGGACGGAGGACTCGTGCGATCTCGGCGAAGACAGCCGCCGGTTCTGTCCAGTGATGGAGGCTCAGAGTCGAGACCACCAGGTCGACGGAGGCGTTGGCGAAAGGCAGATTGGCCGCGTCGCCGACGATGAACCGCAGCCGTCCATCGGTGGTGGCGTGCCGGCTGGCCCACAGGAGCATGCTGGGCGACAGGTCCAGCCCGGCGATGCGCGCGTCGTGCAAGCGTCTCGAAAGCGTCACCACGAGGTCACCCGGTCCACAGCCCAGGTCCACGATGGTGGCGCGCCGGTTCTTGCCCAGATCTGCGAGCTCCTCCGCGACGTCCTCCGCGACGCGGCGATACAGCCGCCCCAGGATCGGGGCGAGAACCCGGGCATATGTGGCGCTCTCGGGCTCCGAGAATCTCTCGACGTGAGCGTCAACCCAGCCGGCCACCGCTCGGGCCAGGAGCCGGCCGGGCCGGGTGAAGATCGCCAGAACGCTAACCACGAGGAGGGCTGAGAAGATCCGGCGCACGCCCTTCCCGCGGGCTTTGTCCGCGAGGCCCGCCGCCGGAGTGCCGGCCTCGGTAGCGTTGTCGACCTTGCTGCGGCGGAAGAACTTCACGGCTGATACCTGTCTGCTCTGGCGACCAGGTCCTGAGGATAGGTGCCCGGTCCAACTCGGACCCTGCAAAGGAGCATACGGTTGTTCCACGTTTGCGGCAGCGAGCCACTCTGGATTACGGCAGTCTCGACGCCCGGCGTCGCGGCAACCACGGACTGTACGAGCGCGTCGGTGAGTCCGGCAGGATAGGCGAATGACTGGGGCCAGACCCCGACGTCCGACGCAATGATCCTGGAGGCGCCGAAGATCTCGCTCGTCAGCCTCGCTGGATCCATCGCCTCGAGATTCGAATGGCTCACGGTGTGGTTGCCGATCTCGTTCCCGGCTGCCTGCAGGGCCCGGAGCTCGTCCACCGTCAGGTGGTCCGGCGTGTCGATCCGTCCGGCGACGACGAAGTACGTCGCGACGAAACCATCGCGCCCGAGGACCGGAGCGGCGTACGTATAGCCATCTTCGTAGCCGTCGTCGAAAGTGACGACGAAACTCCGAGGACTCGGTTGCATACCCAGCCGCAGGTCGTCCCCGAGCTGCCCCATGGTGATGGTGTGCCAGCCCGCTGAGGACATCGCGTCCATCTGAGCGGCGAACAACTCCGGCGGAACGATCAAGCTCCGGGCGGAGCCTGTCTCTCCCGCCGGCGGCTTGATGCGGTGGTATTCGAGGATCGGGACGTGCAGGGTCATGCCCGCCGCCGCGATCGTGGGTAGCGGCGTCGGCTCGGGTACGGGCCGGCAGATGGCATCCGGGCCCGGCGCGCACGGTGCCGCGCTCGCAAGATCGGCCGGCGGCGTGCCAGCCGGAAGCGCGTTCCATGCGGTTGGCAGCGGAAGAACGCCCGCGACGGCTGGAGCGTCGGCCGGCCCTCCGGCTCTCGGCGTTGTCATGGCAACCGTGCCCGATGTCGCCCGTGCATCGACTCGACCCACGCCGGGCCCCAGGCCGGCGGTGGACGAGGACGTGCTCAACCCCGCCGCGGCAAGCGTCGCTACCGCTATGACCGCAACGAACAGCACCATCGAGCCGCCCCTCGCCGCCGACGCCAGGCCTCGGGCCACGGGCGCGGACGGCAGCCGATGTGCCCGGAGCAGTAGCCTCGCGCGATGTCTGGGATCCCTCACGGCCGGTATTGTGGAGCCAGATCGCCCCATTGGTGAAGGGCCGAGCAGGCCGGAGTCGCGCAGCGCGCCGGCCTCGCCCCGCCCGGCGTCCCGTAGCCGGGCAGCCTCGACCCGCCTCGTAGAAGCGCGCTATCCTCGGGCCGACGTCATCGGTCCGAAGGGAGCTGGGGATGGAAAGTCTAGGGTTCATCGGGCTCGGTACGATGGGCTCGTCCATGGCGGCCAATCTGCTTCGCGCCGGGGCCCAACTCATCATTTGGAACCGCACTTCGGGGCGTGCGGCCGCAGTCCTAGAGCTGGGCGCGAACGAGGCGACTTCGCCCGCCGGCGTCGCGGCTAGATCGGACACAACCGTCATCTGCGTATCGGACACACCCGACGTCGAGGCCGTACTCTTCGGCCCCGATGGGGTCGCCGGCGGTGCGCGGCCCGGCAGCCTCGTGATCGACTGCTCGACGATCTCACCGGAGGCGACGCGCGAGTTCGGCCGCCGGCTCGCCGGTGTCGGCGTCGCGATGGTGGATGCCCCGGTCTCGGGCGGTTCGGAAGGGGCGCGGCTCGGCACGCTGACGATGTTCGTGGGGGGAGCGGACGCAGACGTGGCTCGTGCCATGCCCGTCCTCCAGGCAGTAGGCAAGACCGTCACCCATATCGGCCCGCTCGGCAGCGGACAGGCGGCCAAGGCGGTCAACCAGGTCATCATCAGCGGAACGTACCTGGGCGTGGCCGAGGGGATCGCGCTGGGCATCGAGGCCGGGCTCGATCCGCACCGGCTGGTCGAGGCCCTGTCTGCCGGCGCGGCCCAGAGCTGGGTGCTGGCCAACCGAAGCGGCCGGATGATCGAGGACGAGTACCCGCTCGGCTTCCGGCTTGCGCTCCACAGAAAGGACCTCGGTATCGCCCTCGAACTGGCCCGTGGTCTGGGCCTCGACCTCTCCGTGGCTCGGCTGACCGCGGCAATAGAGGACGGGCTGCTGGCCGACGGGCATGGGAATGAGGACATGTCGGTCCTCGCCCATCCCCTCCGAAACGTTCCACGGGGCAGCGCCACGGCCGCCTCAGCTCCGGTCGAGGGTGGCTCCGCCGGCGCAGCGGACGAGGCTGAAGGTTTTCGCGGCTCCGCGAAACGGGACACCGGGCCTGTATGATCCGGTCATGAACTACGAGCTGTTCATGGGAGAGGCGCTGGCGGAGGCGCAGCTGGCGCTCGACCAGGGCATGACGCCCATCGGGGCAGTCGCGGTCGTCAACGACGCGATGGTCGCCCGCGCCCACGACGGAGTCCATCAATCCAACGATCCCACCGCCCATGCCGTCGTCGTCGCGTTGCGTGAGGCCGGCCGGAAGCTGGGTCGGGAGCGCCTCGCCGATGCGACGATCTTCGTTACGCGTGAGCCCTGTCCTATGTGCGTTGGAGCGCTCCTCGCCGCCAACGTGGAGGCGCTGGTGTACGCGGTCGCCAACCCGGTCGACGGCGCAGCCGGCAGCGTCATGCAGCTCGCACAGGACGGCAGACTTGCCCGCAAGGTCAAGGTCGTCAGCGGCATCCGGTGCGACGAAGCCGAAGAGCTGTTCGCCAAGGCCGGACCTGCAGAACAGCTCCGCGCCGCCGAAAGGCTCAAGCCCGCGGTCGGTTGACCGCCCGGAGCCTCGGCGCGGAGCCACAGCCCCGCTCTGGTATCCTCTCGCGCGGAGAGGTGTCCGAGTGGTTGATGGTGCCGCTCTCGAAAAGCGGTGTGCGAGAGCACCGTGGGTTCGAATCCCACCCTCTCCGCCACTCTCTTGAACCCAGGCCCGCAGGTGCGGGCGGTCGCCGGTCTGGCCGGCCGGCGACGTCTCATCGGTCAGCGCATCGGTGAGCAGGCCCGTCGAGGGTTGTCTCCGCGGAGAGGTCGCCTAGTGGCCTAGGGCGCCGCACTGGAAATGCGGTATGGCGCAAGCCATCGAGGGTTCAAATCCCTCCCTCTCCGCCATCTCCCTCGCTGTCCTGCTCAGGAGAGCCGGCCGCCGGCCGCGAGGAGCCTGGACCGCACTCGGGTCGGCTGTGGCGGCCTGCTATGATTCCCGGGCCGTGCTAGGCGGGGAACTAGCGGTGCCCTGTACCTGCAATCCGCTCCAGCAGGGCTGAATTCCCTCTCGAGGTCCCAGCTCTCGAAAGCCGCCTCTCCTGGTGACGTTGAGGGCCGGGTCCCGCGCAGCGGCGGCTCGTGAATCGTGTCAGGTCCGGAAGGAAGCAGCACTAAGCGATGATCGTCGGGTGCCGCGGTTCGGCCTGGTCTGAGCCACCTCCAGCGGTGGGCGCGGAAGCGATGGATCGACAGAGGGTGCACGGCACTCAAACCGGCGGGCGACCGGCTCGCCTGACCGCTGCGGTCAACCATTCGTCCACGCCGGCAGGAGCGTCGTGAGCTCGACCCCTCCGCATCAAGCCATCTACAGACGCTGGCGCGCCCAGGTCTTCGGCCAGATCGTCGGGCAGCAGGCCGTCGTCGAGACGCTGCAAAACGGCATCCGATCCGGCCGGACCTCCCACGCCTACCTCTTCGTCGGTCCACGCGGCACCGGCAAGACCTCGCTCGCCCGGATCCTGGCAAAGGCCCTCAACTGCACGGACCTTCGCGACGGCGAACCATGCGACGCTTGCCCCTCCTGCGTGGCTATCCGCGAAGGCCGGGCCCTCGACGTCAACGAATTCGATGCCGCCTCGAACAACACGGTGGGCGACATGCGCGAGCTTCTGCCGCGCGTCTTCACAGCCCCCTCGGATCTCCGCCGCAAAGTCTTCATCATCGACGAGGTCCAGCGCATCACGCAGGGCTGGGACGTGCTCCTCAAGACGCTCGAGGAGCCGCCCGACCATGCCGTCTTCGTGTTCTGCACGACCGACAGCAGCGGCATCCGCCCGGCAGTCCTCTCGCGAGTCCAGCGCTTCGACTTCCGGCGCCTCACGGTCCCGGAGATCGCCGGCAAATTGCGGACGATACTCGACACCGACGGACGAAAGGCGGATCCGGAAGCCATCGACTTGATCGCGCGACTCGCTGCGGGTGGCATGCGGGACGCCGAATCGATGCTCGACCAGCTCCTCGCGACCGACTCGGGGTCCCTGACGGCGGAGCGGGTGAGGGAGGTGCTCGGCCTCGTCGAAGAGGAGACGGTCGAGGCGTTCTTGAAGGCCTTGCTGTCGGGCGAGCCCGTCGCCGGCATCGAGCTTCTGGACGGGCTCGAGGAACGCGGCCGCGATCTCCGAGCATTCACGGAGCAGGCAATCGAACGATTGCGCATGGCGCTGGTGGCGTCGCTCGGGCGTGAGCCAGGAATCGGTCTGGCGGTGGCCGGTCCCGGGGCCCTGGCGGGGGCCGCCCGGCGGCTCTCCTCGATCGACCCAACGCATCCGGGGCCGGGCGGGTTGCGCCTTCAGCTCGAGCTGGCCCTCCTGGCGCCGTTCGAGGTCGTGGCCTCCTCTCGGCCGTCGTTCCCGGTCGCAGAGGGGCGAGCAGCTCACGTTGCGGCTCCCGTTGGCGCGCCCGCCGGGCCCGCGGTCGTCGAGCGACCCGCGCCGGGCCGGGCGAACGAGTCGGCCGGGAGTCAAACCCGCCGGCCTGCGGAGGGCTCGCCCGAGCTCTCGCCTCAGCAGGCGAGCGCGCCGTCTGCAGCGGGATCCAGTTCACCGAACACGGCGAGAGCGACCCCTGCAGCCGCCGCGACCACGCCGACCACCGGATCGAAGCCGACGCCCTCGCCAACTGTCGTCCCGGACTCGCCGCGGTCCTCGGTGCAGCCAGTCACCCCGACCCAGCCCACGGCTGTGGCCCCGCCGGCCGCGGTGGGCAAGATCGGCAGCGGGCCGACCCTCCAGCTGCTGCTGGAACGATGGGCCGAGATCGTCGAGGTCGTTAGCAAGAGCCCGCCCACGAAGCCGCTGATCCTGGCCTGCCGCCCAGTCAGCGTCGACGGCTCCGTGGTCACGCTCGGGTTCCCGGAGACGCAGTCGTTCTTCAAGGACGTCGCCGAGCGGCGCCGGGCGAGTCTCGAAGACGGCGTCAGCCGGGTCCTCGGCGTGCCCGTGTCGGTCCGTTGCGTGGCCGCTAATGTCGAGGTCTCGCCGCTGCCGGAGGACCCGGACAGCGCCCGTCTCCTGACGGAGTTCCGCCGCATCTACGGTGACGATGTAGTGGACGTCGGCGACGTAGGCTAGCCGATCGCCGTCAGCCGGCCGACCCCGTCGTTGCCACCCTCCGGTCCTCGCTCACGGACGCTGAAGTCCGCTCGCTCCGTTGCTCGCCGGCTGGGCGTGCAACCCGGCGCGGTTTCGGCCAGACTTCGGTTCGATCGTCGACACAGTCGGCGCGAAACGGCGCCAGGAGGAATCGACAAATGAGCATGGCCAACCTGCAGCGAATGGCGATGCAGATGCAGCAGGCCATAGAGCGGGTCAAGCAGGAGCTGGCCGTGGCCACGGTCGACGGATCTGCGGGAGGCGGGGTGGTGAAAGCCGTCGCAACGGGCGACCAGAAGCTGGTCAGCGTGACGATCGATCCATCGGCCGTAGATCCGGCCGACGTCGACATGCTGCAGGACCTCATCGTGGCCGCCGTTAACGACGCCCTGAGGGCGGCGCGAGAGCTCGGCGATGGCAAGATGTCGGCTGTCACCGGCGGGCTCCGCCTGCCCGGCATGTAGCCCCTTCCATGGCGGCACCCTTGATCGAGCCGGTGGCCCGGCTCATCGAATCCTTTGCCAGATTGCCCGGCATCGGGCCAAAAACTGCCTCGAGGCTGACCTTCCATCTTCTCCGCGCGCCCGAAACCGAAGCCCGGGCACTCGCGGCGGCCCTGATCGCGGTGCGCGAGCAGGTCGTCTTCTGCGAGCGTTGCTTCAACATCAGCGACGCGCCGGTCTGCTCGATCTGCTCGGATTCGAGGCGGGACGGCACGCGGCTGTGCGTCGTCGAGGAACCACTCGACGTCCTCGCGCTCGAACGGACGAACGAGTTCAAGGGGCTCTACCACGTGCTGCACGGCGCCATCTCACCGATCGACGGCGTGGGTCCCGACCGGCTCAAGATCCGCCAGCTGCTCGACCGAGCCGAAGAGGCGCAGCAGGCCGGCGAGCGCTTCGAGGAGGTGGTCATCGCCACCAACCCGACTCTCGAGGGAGAGGCGACGGCAATGTACCTGGCGGAGCGGCTGGAGCCGCTGGTCGGGAGCGTCACACGAATCGCGCGCGGCCTCCCGGTCGGCGGCGACCTCGAATACGCCGACGAGGTCACGTTGATCCGGGCTCTCCAAGGCCGCCGAGCCATCTGATATACGTCACCCAAAACGCCACACAGCCGAGGGGTGCCATATGAGCCAGCTCATCAACGAGATCCTGCTCCGCCTCGCCAAGCTCGCGGCAGCGGGCATCATAGGTGCGATCCTCTACGCAGTCGCCGTCCTGCCCTTGAACGTCCCTCCGTCGTTCGAGCTGGCCGCGTTGTGCTGGATGTCGGCAGCCGCAGCCCTGCTCCTGGTGGAGAGCAGCCCGATCTAGCGCAATTCGTTCACGAGATCTGAGCCCGCGGGGTCGGCTCCAGCCCTGTTTCCGAGCGAGGTCGAGGCCCCGAATGGCACCGGCCACGAGGTCGGCCAAGGTCATCTCGAGGCCGGTTTGACACCCGGCTCAGGGCCCCTTACTATTCGCCCTCGCGCCCTGGTCCGGCGGTTCTCGGACCGTCGGTGAGCGGGCCGCTTCGGTCCCCCTCGCTTGACAGTGATGAGGTACGCCCTCATCATTGGAGCGTTGCGCCCGGCGTGGTTGTGCGCCCTCAGCGCGGGTACCTTAACAATTGAAGAGTGGCAGGAAATCCGGTAAGGATCGAGCGGGAATAACCCTCGGACGTATTCAGCCGCAAGGCTGAGGTTTTGTCGGAGAGTTTGATCCTGGCTCAGGATAAACGCTGGCGGCGTGCATGAGACATGCAAGTCGAACGGTCAATCGGGCTTGCTCGATTGATAGTGGCGGACGGCTGAGTAACGCGTAGGTGACCTGCCCCGAAGTGGGGAATAACTGCCCGAAAGGGTGGCTAATACCGCATGTGGTGTCACGTTCAGTCGTGATTCCAAAGCCGTAAGGCGCTTCGGGAGGGGCCTGCGTCCGATTAGCTCGTTGGTGGGGTAACGGCTCACCAAGGCGACGATCGGTAGGTGGTCTGAGAGGACGATCACCCAGACTGGGACTGAGACACGGCCCAGACTCCTACGGGAGGCAGCAGTCGGGAATTTTGGGCAATGGGCGAAAGCCTGACCCAGCAACGCCGCGTGAGGGATGAAGGCCTTCGGGTCGTAAACCTCTTTTCTCAGGGACGATGATGACGGTACCTGAGGAAGAAGCCACGGCTAACTACGTGCCAGCAGCCGCGGTAATACGTAGGTGGCGAGCGTTGTCCGGATTTACTGGGCGTAAAGAGCGCGCAGGCGGTCGTACAAGTCGAATGTGAAAGCCCCCGGCTCAACTGGGGAGGGTCATTCGATACTGTTCGACTCGAAGGCAGGAGAGGGAAGCGGAATTCCCGGTGTAGTGGTGAAATGCGTAGATATCGGGAGGAACACCAGTGGCGAAGGCGGCTTCCTGGCCTGTTCTTGACGCTGAGGCGCGAAAGCTAGGGGAGCAAACGGGATTAGATACCCCGGTAGTCCTAGCCGTAAACGATGGACACTAGGTGTTGGCGGTATCAACCCCGCCAGTGCCGAAGCTAACGCATTAAGTGTCCCGCCTGGGGAGTACGGCCGCAAGGCTAAAACTCAAAGGAATTGACGGGGGCCCGCACAAGCAGCGGAGCGTGGGGTTTAATTCGACGCAACGCGAAGAACCTTACCAGGACTTGACATGACCAGGATCGCGGCGGAAACGTCGCTTCCCCGCAAGGGGCCTGGCCACAGGTGTTGCATGGCTGTCGTCAGCTCGTGTCGTGAGATGTTGGGTTAAGTCCCGCAACGAGCGCAACCCCTACTGTGTGTTGTATCACTCACACGGGACTGCCGAGAGAAACTCGGAGGAAGGTGGGGATGACGTCAAGTCAGCATGGCCCTTACGTCCTGGGCTACACCCACGCTACAATGGCCGGTACAACGGGCGGCGAAACCGCGAGGTGGAGCAAATCCCTTAAAGCCGGTCTCAGTTCGGATTGTAGGCTGAAACTCGCCTGCATGAAGCCGGAGTTGCTAGTAACCGCCGGTCAGCATACGGCGGTGAATATGTTCCCGGGCCTTGTACACACCGCCCGTCACGTCATGAAAGTCGGCAACACCCGAAGCCGGTGGGCCAACCGCAAGGAGGCAGCCGTCGAAGGTGGGGTCGGTGATTGGGACGAAGTCGTAACAAGGTAGCCGTACCGGAAGGTGCGGCTGGATCACCTCCTTTCTAGGGAGATCCGAGTCGAGGTCCATCGGTGTGATCTCGGCGTTGATGGCTCCCAGGTTGATCGTCGCGATCGACACTGCGCTCTCGCCAGGTGAGCGCGGCGCCGGCCCTCGGGCCGGTGAGGTCGATGACGACCTGGCATAAGCACCGATACCGCTCGAATACGAGCCGGGATTCCTGTCACTCTTCAAGGGTTAGGGTGCACCGCGTGGCGACCGACGGTCGACGCTCGTCGGCACCGCCAGGCGGGCGACTAGCTCAGCTGGTTAGAGCGCTGCCCTGATAAGGCAGAGGTCACTGGTTCGAGTCCAGTGTCGCCCACCACTTCCTCGACGTCCGGGGACGTAGCTCAGTTGGCAGAGCATCTCCTTTGCAAGGAGAGGGTCAGGAGTTCGAGTCTCCTCGTCTCCACCAACCCTGGGCGAACCTGGAGGATTGACCGCTGCTTCAGTGGCACCAATAGCAAATTGAATAGCGGGGCGTACAGCCCCAATGAGCTCGAGCGCAAGCGCCTTTGATACGGCGGCTCGGCACGATCGAGCCGTCGTTTTGCGTCTAGACCGGCATCGCTCCTCTGATCCGTGGGCACAGACCCACCGACCAGCGGATCGCTGGAGGCGGGACCCTCAAGGTCCTGTCGAGGCCGAAAGGCCGAACCTTAACAACTGGATAGTGTTTCGGCAGATTGAAGATCTTCAATTTCGCCGAGTTGTGTGCAAGGTGTATCCCGGGCCACATGGCAGCTGACCGCTTGGTGAGTTGCTGTGGTGGTCAAGCTACAAAGGGCACTAGGTGGATGCCTTGGCGCCAAGAGCCGATGAAGGACGTGGCAGGCTGCGAAAAGCTTCGGGGAGTCGCGAGCAGACTTTGATCCGGAGATGTCCGAATGGGGAAACCCGGCTGGGGTAATGCCCAGTCACTACTGGTTGAATACATAGGCCAGTGAGAGGTAAGCCAGCGAACTGAAACATCTCAGTAGCTGGAGGAAAAGAGATTATTCCCTGAGTAGTGGCGAGCGAAACGGGAATAGCCCAAACCCACTCAGCGCGATAGGTTGCAGCCCTTTCTGAGTGGGGGTTGAAGGAGTTGATGGCGAGACCCTGCAAGGTCTCGGCGGAGTTACAAAGCCATTCGCTAGTCGAACCTGTCAGGAAGGGCAGGCCATAGAGGGTGATAGCCCCGTAGGCGAAAGCGACATGGTCTCCGTTATCGACCACCTGAGTACCACGTGGAAGGTCTCTCATGTGGGAATCTGGGCGGACCACCGTCTAAGGCTAAATACTCTTGGCGACCGATAGTGAACGAGTACCGTGAGGGAAAGGTGAAAAGTACCCCGGAAGGGGAGTGAAATAGAACCTGAAACCGAGTGCCTACAAGCAGTCAAAGGGTGTTGCCGGCCGCAAGGCCGGTAGCCTGATGGCGTGCCTTTTGAAGAATGAGCCGACGAGTTACTTGCGCGTGGCGAGGTTAAGTCCCAGAAGGACGGAGCCGGAGCGAAAGCGAGTCTGAATAGGGCGTTCAGTCGCGTGCAGTAGACCCGAAACCGAGTGACCTATCCATGGTCAGGTTGAAGCGGGAGTAATGTCTCGTGGAGGACCGAACTCACTAGCGTTGAAAAGCTAGGGGATGAACTGTGGATAGAGGTGAAATGCCAATCGAACTCGGAGATAGCTGGTTCTCCCCGAAATGCCTCTAGGGGCAGCCTCGGGCGTTCAATCACGGGGGTAGAGCACTGGATGGGCTAGGGGGCTTCCCGCTTACCAAACCCAACCAAACTCCGAATCCCGTGATTCTAGAGCTCGGGAGTGAGACTGCGAGGGCTAAGCTTCGTGGTCTAAAGGAAAACAGTCCGGACCGCCAGCTAAGGTCCCTAAATCCAAGCTAAGTGGTAAAGGATGTGGATTCGCGCAGACAACCAGGATGTTGGCTCAGAAGCAGCCATCATTGAAAGAGTGCGTAACAGCTCACTGGTCAAGTGGATCCGCGCCGAAAATTCAGCGGGGCTCAAGCTTGGTACCGAAGCTGCGGATCTGTGGATCGGCTTGCCGATCCATGGGTGGTAGGGGAGCGTTCTGTTCGCTGAGAAGGTCGACCGTGAGGACGGCTGGAGCTGACGGAAGTGCGAATGTCGGCATGAGTAGCGAGATGTGAGTGAGAATCTCACACGCCGTAAGCCTAAGGTTTCCTGAGGAAGGCTCGTCCACTCAGGGTTAGTCGGGCCTAAGCCGAGGACGAAAGTCGTAGGCGATGGACATCCGGTTGATATTCCGGAACCACCTTAGATCGTTTGCACCGCAAGGTGTCGCCTGGGGGTAGGCAAATGGAGGTTGGCTGGCGCAAGCCAGTCGAGTCCGCTAGCCGAGCCCAGGTGAGAGCAAGGGCATGACACAGCGTGGTAATTCGAGCGCGTTCTTGGCTATACGCGTCTAAGCCGGTAGGGGGAGAGGACAGGCAAATCCGTCTTCTCATTCAACCCCGAGCAGCGATGGAAAGCAGCGCATGCTGCGATTCGAGTGAGCCATGCTGGCAAGAAAAGTGTCTAGCGAGATCGAAGGTGTCCGTACCGCAATCCGACACAGGTAGGCGGGTAGAGAATACCAAGGCGATCGGGAGAACCCTCGTAAAGGAACTCGGCAACATGGCCCCGTAACTTCGGGATAAGGGGCGCTTCGCAATTGCTGCTTGCAGTGATTGATCGAAGCCGCAGTGAAAAGGCCCAGGCGACTGTTTAGCAAAAACACAGGTCTCTGCGAAAGCGAAAGCTGACGTATAGGGGCTGACGCCTGCCCAGTGCCGGAAGGTTAAGAGGAGGGGTGCAAGCTCTGAATCGAAGCCCCGGTAAACGGCGGCCGTAACTATAACGGTCCTAAGGTAGCGAAATTCCTTGTCGGGTAAGTTCCGACCCGCACGAATGGCGTAACGATCTGGGCGCTGTCTCTACGAGGGATCCGGCGAAATTGAAGTACCTGTGAAGATGCAGGTTACCCGCGATAGGGCAAAAAGACCCCGTGGAGCTTTACTGCACCCTGTCATTGGATTGGGCTTTAACATGTGTAGGATAGGTGGGAGGCTGAGAAGTCGGAGCGCTAGCTTCGGTGGAGCCAACGTTGAAATACCACCCTTGCTGAAGTTCGGTTCTAACCGCGACCCGTAATCCGGGCGCGGGACCGTGGCAGGCGGGCAGTTTGACTGGGGCGGTCGCCTCCTAAAGTGTAACGGAGGCGCCCAAAGGTTCCCTCAGGCTGAATGGAAACCAGCCGTAGAGTGCAAAGGCATAAGGGAGCTTGACTGCGAGACCTACAAGTCGAGCAGAGACGAAAGTCGGGCTTAGTGATCTGGTACCTCCGAGTGGAAGGGGTATCACTCAACGGACAAAAGCTACCCCGGGGATAACAGGCTGATGGTGCCCAAGAGTTCACATCGACGGCACCGTTTGGCACCTCGATGTCGGCTCGTCGCATCCTGGGGCGGAAGTACGTCCCAAGGGTTTGGCTGTTCGCCAATTAAAGCGGCACGCGAGCTGGGTTCAGAACGTCGTGAGACAGTTCGGTCTCTATCCATCGTGGGCGTAGGGAACTTGAGAGAAGTTGCTCCTAGTACGAGAGGACCGGAGTGAACGAACCGCTGGTGTGCCAGTTGTCCTGCCAAGGGCACTGCTGGGTAGCTATGTTCGGTGAGGATAAGCGCTGAAAGCATCTAAGTGCGAAGCCTTTCTCGAGATGAGGTTCCCCACCGGGTTAACCGGGTAAGACCGCAGGGAGACTACCTGCTTGATAGGCCGCATGTGGAAGTCCGGTGACGGATGAAGCTGAGCGGTACTAATGGTCGAGGGCTTGACCGCTACAGCACCTTACCAAGGGTCTGGTGGCTGTGGTCGGGATGTAACCAGCACACAAATCGAGATTGAAGATCTGCGGTGACGGCCGCGGCGCCATATGGCGCGCCCGTCCTGCCGAAACACGTCCAGACGCAAGAAACCCTGGTGACACTAGCGGAGAGGCCACACCCGTTCCCATCCCGAACACGGTAGTTAAGCTCTCCAGCGCCGAAGATACTGAGAGGGCAGCCTTTCGGGAAAATAGGTCGTCGCCAGGGTTTTTGCGTTAACTCGCTGTCGAGCCGGCCCGCTCCTTCTCACGGTCGCCCCTCGCTGCGCGCTTAGCCGACCTTCGGTCGCTAATGCGCTTGTGACGGCGCCGTTCGCGTCGCGGACCTCCATTCCGCCCTGCTTGACCCCATGTTTCCTTGTGGGTATCAGCTCTGACAGTGACGGCAGTAGCTTGTTGTGAAGCCGCCGGCCTCGGTCTGGGCTATCCGCTTGCCACACCTCGGACACTCGGCGCCGCCCCGGTTGTGGACTGCCAGGAAGTCACGCACCTCCGTCTCGAAGGTCGGCGGCACGCGATCGCGTAGCACGGCGATGGCGTTGGCCAGCGTGGATCGCATGGCCGCGTACAGCTCGTCCACTTCCTCGGGGGCCAGCGTTCCTCGTTTGCGAGATGGCAGGAGCCGCGCCGCGTGGAGGATCTCGTCGGAGTAAGCGTTGCCGATCCCGGCGACGAACTCCTGGTTGCGGAGCAGGTTCTTCAACTCTCCAGGGTGACGTCGGATTCGAGCTCGCCACAGCTCGAGGGTGAGTTCGGGGTCGTCCGCATCGGGGCCCATCTCATCCGGTCCGGCGCCGGGGACCGGGCGCTCGACTCCGTGTGGCAGCACGTAAACCTTCCCCATCTTCGTCGGGTCGCGATAACGCAACTCGGGCGTGGCATTCAGGGGCGGAATCCACGCCGCTCCCGCGGTCCACGGCTCGACGTCCGCGGGTGGCGCCGCCCGCGGACCGAACCTCATGATCAAGAGGGTCTTCTGCGGCTTCTTGACCTTGGGATCGGCGGCGAGCTGGAGCCGGCCGGTAAGCATGGCGTTCATGACCACGCGATCGCGCTCGAAGTCGAGCCAGAGGAACTTTCCGCGCCGGTAGAACCGCAGCAACTTCTGCCCCACCAGGGCATCGAGCTCCGCCGGTGTGCCGCGCACGGTCAGAGGTCCGGGCGTCTCTGAGGACAGCAAAGGTCGTCCGGTCAGCGCGGCTTGAAACGCGTCGGCGAGTATCGACAGATCCGGTAGCTCGGGCACATCCGGATTGTACGAACCGCTCGAAGAGGGCTCGGCCCCTGGATCGGCCGTCCCGCAGCGATTGTTGCCCCTTGAGTGCGTGTGCTAGATTCACCCGGCCCTTGGGCACTAATAGGTTGAGAGCCGACCCATCGCCTGTTCGAAGGAGTGGACCGAGCGCACGAAGCCCCGGACTGCTGATCGACCGACGGCTTGAGCACGGCTCGAGCCGTTTTGCTTTTCTGGGCACATATCGACCATAGGAGACAAATCTTGACCGAAGAGCAAATGGGCGGGACCACGCCGGAGACCGAGGCAACGGCCTCTGTCGATGAACAGGCGTCCGAGCAAGCCGTCAGCGTGGCAATCGCAGACGAGCCCGCCGAGACCACCGCAGCCGCGACCGTCGAAACCAGCGAGCCGCCCGCCCCGGCCGCTCCCGATCCAGTCGCGGTGACCGAAGCCGAGGTAGCCGATGCGCCGGCGGCCGAGGAGCCTGAAGAGGCCCCGGTTCCCGTCGTCCGGCGACCCGAGCCCTCGACGATGGAGGAGCTCCTCGCCGAGCAGGACGCGGACATCCGAAGCTTCAAGCACGGTGACGTGGTCGAAGGCACAGTCGTTCGCATCGATCGGGACGAGATTCTCGTCGACATCGGGGCCAAGAGCGAAGGTGTGGTTTCGAACCGCGAGCTCTACGGTCGGCATGCCGAGTCGGCGCCGGCGCTGCTTGTCGGCGACGTCGTTCTCGTGTACGTGCTGCAGCCCGAATCGCAGGAAGGCCACGCCGTCCTTTCGCTTCGTCGCGCTGGCCTCGAGCGCAAGTGGCGAGCGATGCAGGAGCAGTTCGAGGCCGGGGCGATCATCGACGCCCCAGTCATCGACCACAACAAGGGCGGCCTCATCGTCGACTGCGGCATCCGCGGCTTCGTCCCGATCAGCCAGATCGTGGACTTCCCGCGCCGGCCTCAGAATGACCAGCCGCGTGATGCGGCCCAGGAGATCGCCGAGAAGCTCCAGCCTTACGTGGGCCGTAAGCTCCGCCTCAAGATCCTCGAGGTCAACCGCAAGGCCAACCGCCTGATCCTGTCGGAGAAGGTGGCGCTCTACGAAGAGCGCCGCGAGAAGCGCGACGAGCTGTTCAGCAGCCTCCAGGTCGGCCAGCGCGTCACGGGCACGGTGCGATCGATCGCCCCGTTCGGCGTCTTCATCGACCTCGGCGGCATCGACGGCCTCGTCCACAAGAGCGAGCTCTCGTGGAACAAGGTCAACAACCCGGAGGCCGGCTACAAGGTCGGCGACCAGGTCGAGGCCGAGGTCATCGACATCAACCACGAACGTGGCCGGATCAGCCTGTCCATTCGCAAGCTGCAGCCGGACCCGTGGCACTCGACCGTGGCCGACTTCAAGGTTGGCGACGTAATCGACGGCACGGTCACCAAGCTCGTCAACTTCGGCGCCTTCGTCCGCGTCCGCGACGGCCTCGAGGGCCTGATCCACATCAGCGAGCTGTCGCACCAGCGCGTTGCCCATCCGGGCGATGTCGTCCACGAAGGACAGACGCTCAAGCTCAAGATCATCTCGCTTGACTCCGAGCGTCATCGCCTTGGCCTGAGCCTCAAGCAGGCCGAGGAGCCGCCGGCCCGGCCGGCTGCCCCCGAGGCCCCCGCTCAGCTGACTTCGACAGCCCCACGCCCCGAGCGGCGACCGCGCCCGGAGCGCGGCTACTCAATGGCCGACGCCGTCCAGGAGCCCGAGGGCGGAATCGACAACACGCTAGCCTCGGCGTTCGCCCAGATTCGAGCCCAGGTGGCCGAATCCGAAGCGATGGCCGCAGGCGACGAGGAGCCGGCAGCCGAGGCTGTTCAGGCCGAAGCGGCCGCTCCAGCACCGGCTAAGCCGGCGCGGGTCCGCGCCGCCAAGCCGGCCAAGTCCGAGGTTGCGGACGCCGAAACCGAGACCGAACCCGAGGTAGAGGCACCGACAGCGACGCAGGCTGTGGCAGAGCCCGCGGCTGAGCCAGCCGCCGAGCCAGAAGCCGAGCCCGTGGCTGAGGCGGAAACTACGGAAGAGGCCGCCCCGGAGACCCCGACCGAGTAGACGCACACTGGCGCGGCGGGCGGTCCGGGTCATCCGGAGAGCCGTCCGACGCGTACATCTGGTACCGACGCAACGGAAGACCCGCCGGCCAAGCCGGCGGGTCTTCTACTTTTCGGCGGCGGTTCGGGGCATCGCTGTTCTTGGCCCAACCCGGCGCCGGGCTCGGCGGGTCCCTCGTACCGCCCCAAACGGGGCGGGCCGAGCCCGAGAACGACTTGCGGAGCCGATCCTCAGGACCACGTCTCGGGCCGATTGGACCTCCCCCGAAGGGGCGAGTTACACGGCAACCGGGGCGTGCTAGCATGCCCCTACGGTCGTAAGCACGCGACCAACTAGAACAGGCGTTCAGCTCGATGGATCGCTTCGACAAGTTCACGGATCGCGCCCGCAAAGTCCTGAC
>Ga0208192_1000062_pt1 | contig 114884 bp, 102 predicted proteins | sample June2015DPH_13_1_2_FD_184711 | JGI IMG/M metagenome (GOLD analysis project Ga0208192, IMG submission 184711) | Peatland microbial communities from SPRUCE experiment site at the Marcell Experimental Forest, Minnesota, USA - June2015DPH_13_150... | ecosystem: Environmental > Terrestrial > Soil >... | reverse complement strand
CGCATGCCGAGCTTTACACGGGCCTGGTCGAAGTGGGCGTTGGCCTGTTACCCGGCGGCGGAGGCTGCAAGGAAATGCTGCTGCGCGCCGTCGATGGTGCTGTTGCGGCGCGCGGCGGCAAAGTCTTCGGCGACGCCCTGGCCGGATCCATCGAGATGCTGGAAGCTATGAAGCGGGCGTTTGAAACGATTGCCACTGCGAAGGTTGCCACCTCCGCACACGAGGCCCGCGCCCTCGGCTTCCTCAACGACGGTGACCGCATCAGCATGAATCGTGAGCGCGTGCTCTCCGACGCCAAGACGCGCGTCCTCGAACTTGTGCGCGCGGGATATGAGCCACCCATCCCGCGCACCGACATTCCCGCTCCGGGCGAGAGTCTCTTAGCTACGCTCAAGATGGGCGTCCACATGATGCGCCAGGGCGACTACGTCACTGACTACGAAGTGAAACTGGGTGGCAAGATCGCCGAAGTCCTCTGCGGCGGCATCGTCACGCCGGGGACCCTGGTGAGTGAGCAGTACATCCTGGATCTGGAGCGCGAGGGATTCAAATCACTCTGCGGCGAGAAAAAAACGCAGGAACGAATTCAGTACACGCTGAAGACGGGGAAGACGCTGAGGAACTAGGGTTCGAGCCTGAGATCGAATGTTTCAAAATCAATCTCTCAGGCTAGCCAGTAGCCAACTCCATGTTCCGCATATGCCAGATTTGAAGAGCATCGCAAAAGCGCCTTGCTTTTGCGGAGGAAATTCAATGAGACGAGCGCTACAATTGATGCTCATGCGAAGACTTGTACCAGCGGTCGCCATAATGATGGGCTTCTTTGTCTTGGGATGCACGCTGGGCGCTGCTCAATCAGCCGCGCAGAATGAACCTGCGCCTGACGTTCCGGATGCGATTCAGGCGCCAGCGGGACTCGAAGTTGTGGTGTACGCGCATGCGACTGGATCTCAGATTTACGCCTGCCAGGCCGTGGCTGACGGCAAATTTAGTTGGACACTCAAGGGGCCCGACGCGGAGTTGCGGGACCGGAAAGACAAAGTGATCGGACATCACTTCGCCGGTCCCACGTGGAAGTTGACCGACGGCAGTGAAGTCACTGGGAAAGCCGTGGCCCACGTCGATGCGCTGGATGCCGAGTCGATTCCGTGGCTGCTGGTCAACGTTGTGAGCCATGCGGGGAACGGCCTGCTCAGCAGCGTGACGACGATTCAGCGGGTTCACACGCACGGCGGCCAGCCTCCGGCCGAGGGCTGCGATGCCGCGCACCGGGACGCAGAAGTGAAGAGCAGTTACACAGCGGATTATTATTTTTACGCTCCGGCCAAGTGAAGCTCGTGCTGGATGCCAAGCATCGAATAAAGCGAAAGAGGTAACCGAGGACCGAGGCCTTTTATGCGAGAAGTCATCCTGGCATCTTCTGTTCGAACCCCCGTGGGGCGCGCCTTCAAGGGCACGCTCCGCGCTACCCGTCCCGATGAACTGGCTGCGGTCGCCATCAAAGGTGCGCTGGAGCGCGTGCCTCAACTCGACGCCAAGGAAATCGAAGACGTCATCCTCGGCTGCGCCATGCCCGAGGCCGAGCAAGGGATGAACGTGGCCCGCATTGCCTCGCTGCGGGCTGGGCTACCGGTCGAAGTTTCGGCGCTTACCATCAACCGCTTCTGCTCTTCGGGCTTGCAGGCGATTGCGATGGCGGCCGAGCGCATCATGAGCGGCGGCGCGGAGGTGATCGTTGCTGGTGGCACTGAATCCATGTCGATGATTCCGATGGGCGGTCACAAAGTTTCGCCCAACCCCTGGCTCGTGGACCATTATCCTGATGCCTATTTGAACATGGGGCTTACCGCCGAGAGAGTGGGCCACCGCTTCGGCATCACACGCGAAGCGGCAGACGAATTCTCCTTCCGCAGCCATCAAAAGGCGCTGGCTGCAATCCAAGCTGGCAAGTTCGATGAGGAAGTTGTGGCCGTGCCGGTGAGCTTTACGACTCCGAATGGATCGAAACCGAAGCGGCGGGAGATTGTTTTTAAAGTGGACGAAGGCCCGCGCGCCGACACTTCGCTCGAAGCCTTGCTGTCGCTGAAGCCCGCGTTTCACGTCAAGGGCACAGTGACCGCAGGAAATTCTTCGCAGATGTCCGACGGCGCGGCGGCCGCGGTGGTGATGTCCGCCGAACGCGCGAAAGCGCTAGGCATCAAACCGCTGGCGCGCTACGTTTCGTTCGCGACGGCTGGATACAAGCCCGAAGAAATGGGACTTGGCCCAGTGTTCGCGATTCCGAAAGCGTTGAAGATGGCAGGGCTAAAGCTTACAGATATCGACGTGATTGAGTTGAACGAGGCCTTCGCCGCGCAATCCCTGGCTGTCATCCGAGAAGCCGGACTCGATCTGGAGAAAGTCAATCCTAACGGCGGAGCGATCGCCTTGGGACATCCGCTGGGGTGTACCGGAGCGAAGCTGACAGCAACGATCATCCGCGAACTCAAGCGCCGCAACGGACGCTATGGGATGGTGACCATGTGCGTTGGCGGTGGCATGGGGGCGGCAGGAATCTTCGAAAATCTGAATTAGCCCACCGGGAACGCGAAAGTTCTCGAGGCCGCCTGATCATCGGACGATTCCGTTGTTGGCTTTTTTTGTTAATCCGCAAATTCGCAGTACGGCGCTATAATCTGTCGCAGGGAGGAAGCCCCATGTCAATCTTCCGCCTTTTGCCGTTTTCGTTGCTGATCGCAGTAAGTGTTGCGTCAGTGGCCGCGCAGTCTCCGCAGGAGAGAAATCCCGTCGTGGCTCAGTCGACGGAGCCGAGACAGCTGAGTTCTTCGGCGAGTGCAGATCTCTTTTCCCCGAAGCTGAAGAATGGGCTCAACCCGCCAAAACCTCTGGATCGCATTCGCATCTTAGATTACCGTCCGCAGTTGAACCAGTTTAGTGTGCCACGCAGTTTTCTTGTTGGCCCAGATGGGCAGCCGCAGGACGACACTCTCTGTTACGCGATGCGCAGCTACAAGGTTGCTCGCGACGACCCACAGTCGGATTCCACGCACGCAGCCGGGTATTCGACGTGCCAGCCCGCAGCGCGCTTTCACGTGCATACCATCGAGGGAGGAGCTCTGCCGGCTACGCCCTGAGACCGACGCTTCTTTACCCAATCGTTACGCTCTTTTACTCAGGTCTGCGTTATCATCGAGGTAGGCGGCTGAGTCTAAGTGATGTCCCACGGCAAAGTCGCCAGCGGTTGGTGGGAGGTGCTGTATGCGACTCTCCAGCCTGGTTGTTGCAGTCTTCCTGTTAGTCCCCCCAGTCGTATTCGCGCAACGCTCTTCCGGAGGCGGAGCGAGCTCCGGTGGCTCTTCGGGCGGTTTTTCGAGTTCAGGTGGTTCGCACGGTAGCTATTCGGGCGGATCCAGTTCGGGCAGTTCCTCGTCGAGCGCTCACTCATCGGGAAACTCTGCTGCCTCCTCGAGCAATCACAGTCCCAGCAGGTCAGCTTCTCGCAGCTCCAGCACGGGATCAGCGGCGCAACATCAAATCGGGAAAAACGCGCGCGTGCAAGGCTCCAACGCCGCGGAATCCATCAGGAACCTGCAGCCGGCGCGTAGGGGATTTATTGCTTTCCTGCGTCATCCGTTCCGGAAGCGCGCCGAAGCTGGCCTGCGGCGGCCTATCGTCTGCAAAGACAAGCCGTGCCCATGTCCTCCGGGAGAAACCAACGGGAAAAACGGAGCATGCCTTGCCATCGTCGCCACGAATCACTTCCGCCGGTGCCCGCAGGGTGAGTACTGGGGCGGAGGCGGTTGCACCACAGTTTCGCTCTTTCGCTCGGATGATTGCAGCAATCTTGCTTTGGCTCTCGACCGTCAGGCCCGGCAGTCGCAGCTCGCAGAGAGCTCGCGCCAGACCAGTTGCTCCAGCAATGCTGCGGCCCAGGAATGCTCCGAGCTAATGGCCAAATCCCAAAACGAAGCGGCCCTCTACAAATCACTGCAACAGCAATACGAGCAATGCAAGAGGCAACGTTTGGTTGGCTTGCCGGACTCGTCAGCCGTTCCACTGAGAGCCAGCATCCGGGTGTCTGATGTCCTAAGGTGGACCGAAGCCGCAGAGGAGGCGGCTGGTTCAGGAGTAAAATACAGTAATAGCGCGGCATTTTCAGGCCTATCATTCACAGTCAGCCCGAATTAGAATGAGAGGTACCTTTCTCGGCATCTTCCACGATTCTGCGGTTTTCATTTAGAGGGTTAAGACATGGCCACTACTACTGCAATTCCCAAAGCAAGAATCTCTGGCGGCGGCTTTCTTCTCGAATCTCGCCGCACTGACGAAGTTTTCACTCCAGAAGATTTCACCGAGCAGCATCAACTTATCGGTCAGACTACAGAAGAATTTGCAATCAATGAAATTCTTCCCAACTCGGAGAAAATCGAGCACAAGGATTTCTCCCTTTCGCGCGAGCTGCTGAAAAAGGCTGGCGAACTAGGCCTGAGCGGCGTCGAAATCCCGGAGGCTTACGGCGGCCTCGAGATGGATAAAGTCACCGCTGCGGTCATCGCCGACCACATCGCAAAGTATGCGGGTTTCGCTACAACGTGGGGCGCGCACAGCGGCATCGGCTTGCTGCCCATCGTCTATTTCGGTACGGAGGAGCAAAAGAAAAAGTATCTGCCGCGCCTGGCCGCCGGCGAGATTGTCGGCGCCTACGCACTGTCGGAATCCACCTCGGGCTCTGATGCCATGAACTGCCGCACTCGCGCGCAGCTTTCTTCCGACGGCAGGCATTACATTCTGAACGGCGAAAAAATGTGGATCACCAACGCAGGGTTTGCGGACCTGTTCACCGTCTTCGCAAAAATCGATGACAAGTTTTCCGCGTTCCTGGTTGAACGGACTTTCCCCGGCTTCTCGATTGGCGCCGAGGAACACAAGATGGGCATTCGCGGATCGTCCACTTGCCCAATCATTCTGAATGATTGCAAGGTGCCGGTCGAGAATTTGCTCGGCGACATTGGCAGGGGGCATATCATTGCCTTCAATATTCTGAACATCGGACGCTTCAAGCTGGGCGCGATGTGCGTGGGCGGCGGACGCGTGTCGCTGGAAAATGCGATCGGCTATGCCAAGCAGCGCAAGGCTTTCGGCAAGGTCATCGCCGACTTCGGATTGGTCCGCGAAAAAATTGCCAACATGGCAACGCTGCTCTACGTTGGTGAATCACTGGTCTATCGCACGGTCGGCATGATGGATGTCGCGCTCGGCGAAGTCGACAAGTCCGGCGCTGACGCCATTAAAGAAACCCGCAAGGCGATCGAGGAATACGCGGTCGAGTGCTCGATCGTCAAGGTCTGGGGCTCGGAGATGGTCGACTACATCGTCGACGAGACTCTGCAGATTTACGCGGGCTACGGCTTCGTCGAAGAATATCCGGCTGAGCGCGCCTATCGCGACGCACGCATCAACCGCATCTTCGAAGGCACGAACGAGATCAACCGCCTCATCATTACGGGCTTCCTGTTGAAGCGTGCCATGAGCGGGCAGTTGGCGCTAATGCCGGCGATCAAGAAGCTGATGGACGAAGTGCTCTCAGGCCCTTCTGTCGGCGAGGATCTCGAAGGCCCGCTCGCCGATGAACGCAAGCTGGTAGGACAGGCCAAGAAGCTCGGCCTGTTCGCCGCCGGCGCCGCCACCCAGAAATACATGCAGGCGATTCAGGACCAGCAGGAAATCATGGGCGCGATCGCCGACATGACCATTGAAAGCTACGCCATGGAATCGGCAGTGCTGCGCGCGCAGAAAATCGCGGAGACGAAAGGCGAGGCTGCCGCCGCTCTTCCCATTGCGATGACACGCGTCTATCTCTCGCAGGCGATAGAGAAAGTGGAGTCTACGGCGAAGAAAGTAATCGCCGCGGTTGCCGATGGGGACATGCTACGCACTCAGCTTGCAATTTTGCGACGCCTGGCCAAGTACGAACCGTTCAACACCATCGCACTTCGCCAGCACATCGCGCAGAAAGTGATCGAGCGCGGAAAATATACACTGGCGTAGACCCTAACCGCAGAGGGCACTAGGGAACGCGGAGGGATTCATGCACCGTGTTTGCTGTGATCTCTGCGGTTTAATTTTTCTCTTTTTCCATCTGACACAACTATTTCGATGAACACCCGAGTGTTATATCTCTTCGCCGCGTTGGCCCTCGTCCAATCTCTAGCTGCACAATCGAATCCAGCCGCGCAACCGGACTCCGCCGCTTTCGACTCCGACGGAACCGCCCACATAACGCGCGTGGTTCCCATGCCGTCTACGATCAGCCCGGAGGCGCAGAAATGGCTGGCCTCGCTCACACTGAAGAAAGCTGGCCGGGAGACTCTGGCCGAACGGCGAGCGCACGCAGATGCCTGGCGCGCGCAGAATTCGGCGGAGGCTCGCAAGATTTATCCCGTCAACGTCGAGGAAACCAGCATCGCCGGCGTGCGCACCGACATCATCACGCCGCTCGCAGCTCCAGAAATAAACTGCAATCGCGTGCTGATTAATCTACACGGCGGAGGATTCAACTCTGACTCCGGCTCGCTCATTGAAGGAATTCCGATCTCGAATCTGGCAAAGATCAAGGTTGTCTCGGTCTACTACCGTCTCGCTCCGGAGAATCCCTTTCCCGCCGCCGTTGACGATGTGGTCGCCGTTTATAAGCAGCTTCTGAAAACCTACAAGCCGCAGAGCATCGGAATTTTCGGAACCTCGGCGGGAGCCATTTTGACCGCAGAGGTCACCGTGCGGCTGAAGCAGTCGGGATTGCCGCTTCCGGCGGCGCTGGGTATTTTCTCGGGACTGGCGGATTTCAGCCAACCCGGAGACTCCTGGCAACTTTTCACGCTCGATGGATTCCCGGGCGAACTGAACCCTACTGATCAGAGCCATCTCCCCAACGACGCATACGTGGGCAAGACCGATCGCAGGGACCCGATCCTCTCGCCCCTGTTCGCCGATCTGCACGGAATGCCGCCCAGTTTGCTGGTGACCAGCACACGCGATATTTTGCTCAGCAGCACTACCATTTTTCACCGTGCTCTGCTTCGCGCCGGAGACGACGCACAACTGGTCGTCTTCGAGGCGCTGCCGCACGCTTTCTGGTATCACTTCCAGTTGCCCGAAACCAAAGAAGCGATCGAGGTGATGGCAAAGTTTTTCGATGAGAAGGTTGGCGGCCAACCTTGATTCAGCGGCAGAGCGAATCTGGTGTAAATGTCGAGCATTTCTGATAAAACCCTCCCATGAAGACGAGCGAGCAAGTACTGGTCACAATCGCTGGCGTTCTGCTACTGTCCACCGGTCTTGTTGCGCAGGAAAACAACAGCGTGTCTAGGAACCTTGCCCTCACCCCGCCTATGGGCTGGAACTCCTGGAACAAGTTCGCGTGTAACGTCAGCGAAGATATGATCAGGAGCATGGCCGACGCCATGGTCAAATCCGGCATGAAGGACGCGGGCTATGAATACGTCAACATCGACGATTGCTGGCAGGTGAGCCGCGACGCCACCGGCAACATCGTCGCCGATCCGCAGCGTTTTCCGCACGGTATGAAGGCGGTTGGAGACTACATTCATTCACTTGGGCTGAAGTTCGGCGTTTACTCGGACGCCGGCTCGAAAACCTGCGCCGGGCGCCCCGGCGGGCTCGGTCACGAATATCAAGACGCTATCCAGTACGCGGCTTGGGGCGTCGACTATCTGAAATACGATTGGTGCAATACCACCACACAGGATGCGAAAGCTTCCTACGCGAACATCCGCGCCGCTCTCGACGCATCGGGCCGAGCCATCGTGCTGAGCATTTGCGAATGGGGCACGGCCAAGCCCTGGCTCTGGGGAAAAGAAGTTGGCGGCAATTTGTGGCGTACCACCGGGGACATCAACGATAAATGGGCGGGCCAGACTAAATGGCCGGACGGCAGTTGCTGCTCCAACGGCATGCTGGCAATTCTCGATCTGCAAGTCGCCCTCGCGTCTTACGCCGGACCCGGGCATTGGAACGATCCTGACATGCTGGAAGTGGGCAACGGCGGCATGACGGACACCGAGTACCGCTCCCACTTCAGCCTGTGGGCAATCCTGGCCGCACCGCTGATCGCGGGCAACGATCTGCGCGACATGCGGCCTGAGATCCACGACATCCTCACCAACAAGGAAGTGATCGCGGTGGATCAGGATGCGCTTGGTCGCGAAGGCGAGCGCGTGTGGAAAAGTGGCGATCTGGAAGTCTGGGCCAAGCAGATACGAGACGGCAGCCGCGCCGTGGTTCTGTTGAATCGCGGGAGTAGGGAGCAGGAAATTTCAGCGAACTGGGAGGATCTCGGCTATCCGAGCCACGTAAGCGCTTCTGTGCGCGACCTGTGGCAGCACAAGGATCTTGGCAAATTTGACGGGAAGTTTTCGGCGCCCGTGGCTTCTCACGGCGTCGTAATGATTACGATGAAACCCTAGCGCTGCCCGCTGAAGACCACTCATGAATTCTTTTTCAGCTCTTCCATCACGCTCTGGATCAACTCTTTCGCGTCGGTCAGGCTCTTCATGATGATCTGGATGTCCATCACCGGCTTGCCCGGCCAGCGTTGGCTTTGGCAATAAACACCGTGCTGGCCGACCAGCGCCATGGCGTCAGTGATCGTGTCCATGGTTACGGCCAGCCGCCCGCGCGGGACGCCCATCATGGTCTCGTAGTGCTCCAGTTCTTCCTGCTTTTCATCGAATACCGGCATCGCACGATTGTAACCGCTGCCGCGAATGGGGCATAATCGTTCGTCTGCTGACATATACCTTTTCCACGCGTCTAATTTTTGACCATAGCGAACTACTCAAGAGGAGAAATCATGCGAAAACGAATCGTATTTCCCACCCTGCTAACTATCTTGTTCACCGCTGCGGCTTTCGCCCAGATGGGCAAAAGCCGGCCCAGTCCCCCTGCCTCAACCACGTGCGATCTCGGCGGCGGCAAGATCATCAAGACCGACTACTCCAGCCCGCGCATGCGAGGCCGCAAAATCTACGGTGACCTCGTGCCTTTCGGCGAAGTCTGGCGCGCTGGAGCCAATGAGGCCACAACCTTCGTCACCAGCTCCGCTGTGGTAATCGGCGGCAAGACTGTGCCCGCCGGTAGCTATACGATCTTCACCGTACCCACCGCCGACAAGTGGACGCTGATTATTAACAAGAAGACCGGCGAGTGGGGCATCCCTTACAAGTATGAGAGCGATGAACTGACCCGCGTGGACATGAAGGTTTCCCAGCTGCCCTCGCCCGTCGAAAACTTCACCATTGCCTATGACAAGTCGAGCAGCGGCTGCACGTTGCGCATGGATTGGGAAACAACGCGCGCTTCCGTGGACATCACTGCGAAATGACTGAAGAGATAATTTGGCATGAAGCTCTTTTGCATACCCGGCAGGCGAAATCTCAGCTTGCCGGGCAGGTCGTTTGCTTACGAAGCCGCGTCGCCAAGGCAAGTCCCAAAACGAGATTTCCACACTCGGCGAGTGATCATCGTCACAAGAGACCTGCGTGCCTCTCCTCTAGTCTCAACACGGCCATCTTCGACAATGTGCCCGGTGAGCTGATCCATCCGCCAGCGTTATGCGCATCCACTCTTTGCAGGGCTTACGCGCCATTTCCATCGTGTTCGTGTTGTTGGCACATCTTTCGGGCACTCACAATTGTTTTCGCTCTCGTGTGGCGGAAAGTTATGGCAACCCGGGGGTGCGCATTTTTCTTGTCCTATCGGGTTATCTCATCACCGGCCAGTTGCTGAAGGAGCGCGAAAGAACCAGCAGCATTTCCCTGCGGACTTTCTATGCCCGTCGCGCGTACCGTATTTTTCCCGCCGGCTATGTCTTCATGGCGATAGCGATTGCCACGCACTGGGCTGTGCTTTCCCGGGCGAATGTCGCAACCGCGCTCACTAACACATTGAACTACTATCCCCACGGGAATCACGTGCTCGGTCATTTGTGGTCGCTGGGCGTGGAGGAGCAGTTTTACCTGCTCTGGCCGCTTTGTCTGCTGTTGTTCTTTCGAAAGCGCATATTGATTGTGGCTGCCGCCATCGCATCCGGCCCGCCATTGCGGATTTTGTTTTGGCTATTGTGGCGGCGGGCCGGCCTCGAACATCCTTTTCCCGTGTTCATGGATGCGTTGGCCACCGGGTCCGCCGTATCGCTGCTCGAACCCAGACTCAGAGGGTTTCACGCGTTATTTCTCAGCCGCAAGTTTGTGGTTGTGCCAGGACTAACTCTCTTGCTGCCGCTAGTCGAGTTCTGGAACGGCCGCGTCTACCAGACCGTTGCCCTCAGCCTTTTCCATCTGGGTATCACGCTCACCCTCCTGCACGTGATGGCAAGGCGCTATGCGCTTTTGAACTCACCACCGGTAGTTTGGCTGGGAGGTATTAGCTACAGTCTTTATCTTTGGCAGCAGTTTTCTTCGACCGCGAGTCTTCCGCTGAGGGCCGCATTCCCGCTGAACCTCGTGCTGGCTTTGCTGCTAGGGGCGTCGCCCTACTATCTTGTTGAGCAACCATGCCTCAGACTCCGCGAACAGCGGGCTGCCAAGCGGCTTCCTTACTGGGCTCCCAGCGGAAACACTGGCCTGATGCGTCTCGTGGGCGGTCAAGCACCGGCCGCCGCGGAGCCTGCTGCTCTCACTCGCCCAGCGACTGGCGGTTAAGATGAGGTGACGAGTCGCCTAGGCGGTCTTGTAATCGAGCGCTCAAAATCTTCGCCAACAGAACTCCTCCAATCGCGCTACAATTCTCGCAACGGCATTTTCCACGGGAGGTTCCCATGCCCCTGTACGATTATGTTTGCCTCGATTGTCATAAACCCTTCGAAACAGTCCTGACCCTGAACGAGCACGATAAAGAAGTTCCCAAGTGCCCGCATTGCGGCAGCAAGAACGTTGAGCAGGAAGCCGCAGCCTTTTTCGCGGTGACGTCAAAGAAGAGCTAGCCGAAGGTTAACTCTTCTTTCTTCCAGGGATAGTCTGACCGGAGCTTGGCATGCATCGGTCGACGGGGAAAGCCTGCGCCCCAGAAAATTGCTGATTTGTGATCGCTGATTGAAATCCAAGACGGTCTAGAGCGTTTGCAATCAGAATCAAAAATCTGCAATTACACCGCCGGTTTCCAGCGCAGGACGGGCTTCCTGGCCGCCGCCGTTTCATCGAGCCGCGAAACCCGCGTGGAGTGTGGTGCATCGAGTACGGTCTGCGGATCCTCTTGCACTTCTTCTGCAATCGATTTCATCGCCTCGATGAACAAATCCATCTCTTCCTTCGATTCGCTCTCGGTCGGCTCAATCATCAGCGCGCCGGGCACAATCAGCGGAAATGCTGTCGTGTAGGGATGGAAGCCGTAGTCGATCAGCCGCTTGGCAATGTCCATGGTGCGCACGCCTTTTTTGGCCTGCACTTTGTCGCTGAAAACGACTTCATGCATGGTTGGCGTGGAATATGGCAGGTCGTAAGTGCCCTCGAGACCTTTGCGGATGTAGTTGGCGTTCAGCACCGCGTCCTCGGTGGTTTGCCGCAGACCATCCGGGCCGTTGGCTTGAATATAGGCCAGAGCGCGGACGAACATGCCAAAATTTCCGTAAAACGCGCGCACCCGCCCCACCGACTGCGGACGGTTGTATTCAAAACCCAGTGTGCCGTCAGACTTGGTCATTAAGACCGGTGCCGGCAAGAATGGCTCGAGTTTTTTCTTGATGGCCACAGGCCCCGATCCCGGACCACCACCGCCGTGCGGCGTGGAAAAAGTCTTGTGCAAGTTCAGGTGCATCACGTCCACGCCAAAATCTCCCGGCCGCACCTTGCCCACCAACGCGTTCATGTTCGCGCCGTCCATATAGAGCAAGCCGCCCTTGGCATGAAGGATGTCGGCAATCTTATGAATCTCCTGCTCGAAGACTCCCAGCGTGTTGGGATTGGTGAGCATCAGCGCAGCCACATCTTCACTCATCTGCGCTTCCAGCGCGGTGATGTCCACCATGCCCCGCGAATCCGACTTCAAATTTTCGACAGCGTAGTCCACCATCGCGGCCGTCGCCGGGTTAGTTCCATGCGCCGAGTCTGGAATCAGAACCTTCTTCCGGGGACGTCCCTGGGAATGGTGATATGCCCGCACGATTAGCAGTCCAGTCATCTCGCCGTGCGCGCCCGCCGCGGGCTGCAGCGTGATTGCGTCCATGCCGGTGATTTCGATCAGGCACTCGCTCAGCGTTTTCAAAATCTGCAGCGCGCCCTGCGAAATCTTTTCCGGCTGGTAGGGATGGCCGTTCGCGATACCTTCCACGCGCGCCACCGCTTCGTTCACCCGCGGGTTGTACTTCATCGTGCACGAGCCCAGCGGATACATGCCAAGGTCGATCGCGTAGTTCCACGTCGAAAGCCGCGTGAAATGGCGGATGATTTCGATCTCGCTCACTTCGGGCATGTTTCCCAAGTCTCCTCTCGCAGCGGCGCCCAGCAGCGCAGACGGATCCACTTCCGGCACGTCGAGCGGCGGCAGCTTCCAAGCCGCCTTGCCGGCTGAAGACTTCTCGAAAATCAACCCTTCGTTCTGGTTGACGTGGCGCGTCGCTTTACGTGTCTCATGCTTCATCGCGTCACCTCCTCGACATCGGCTTCTTTAGGGGAACGCACCGAGCGTTCGCTTTCCGCGACCAGCCCCACCGCCGTATCGATTGCGCTCCGCGTAGTGAGTTCCGTACAGCACCACAATGCTGCATTCCCCAACTCGGGATAAAACTTTTTCAGCGGGAATCCGCCGATCACCTTGTGTCCCAGAAGCCGGCTGTTGATGGCATAGGGATCTTCTTTGGTCTGCACCACAAACTCGTTGAACCGAGGCGACGCGGCGAATAGCACCTTCCCATGCTTGGAAAAAGTTCCAGCCGCATAGGCCGTCTTAGCCAAGTTTTGCTTGGCCAACTCCTTCAATCCAACCTTGCCATACACCGTCATAAAAATGTTCACCATCAGCGCAACCAGCGCCTGATTGGTGCAAATATTCGATGTCGCCTTCTCGCGCCGGATGTGCTGTTCGCGGGTGGCTAGCGTGAGTACGAATCCGCGTTTGCCCTGTCTGTCGACGGTTTGACCCACCAATCGCCCGGGCATTTGCCGCACAAATTTTTCCCGCGTGGCAATCACTCCGCAGTAAGGCCCACCAAATCCCAGGGGTACGCCAAACGATTGTGCCTCCATCGCGATGACGTCCGCCTGGCGCGGCGGTTCCACGATTCCCAATGACACTGCTTCGGCAATCGATACCACGAGCATTGCGTCGTGCCTGTGCACGATCTCGGCGATCGCCGCCACGTCTTCTATGGAACCAAAGAAGTTCGGCGATTGAATCAGCACGCAGGCCGTTTCCGGCGTAATCAACTTCTCGAATTCCGTCAGATTCAGCCGCCCATCATCGCCAAAACTCGCCACAGAAAGCGGCATTCCCTGATGCGTCGCGTAGGTCGCGAGCACTTCGCGATACTCCGGATGCAAGCTGCGCGCCACCACTACCGACCGCCGGCTCGTCAGGCGCACGGCCATCATGACCGCCTCAGCCGCGGCGGTTGAGCCGTCGTACATGGAAGCATTGGCCACTTCCATGCCGGTCAGTTCGCAAATCATGGTCTGAAATTCAAAAATCGACTGCAGGGTGCCCTGGGAAATCTCTGCCTGATAAGGCGTATAGGCGGTAAGGAATTCGCCCCGCGAGATCAGCGAATCAATAATCACAGGCCGGTAATGGGAGTAGGCGCCTGCGCCCAGAAAGCTGGTGTAACCTTCACCGTTTTCCCGCGAACGCTGGCGGAAATAGTCGACGATTTCCGATTCCGCCATCTGGCGCGGAATTTTCAGGTCGCGGCTCAGCCGGTATTCCGCTGGAATTGGCGCGAATAGTTCGTCGACCGAGCACAGGCCAATCGCCTTCAGCATGGCCTCGCGGTCGGCAGGAGATTTCGGTAGATAGCGCATAGGAAGTTGTTTAGATGTGATTCGAGGTCAGTTCGATTATGACAGGTGCCCGCTGGCTCAATCCGTGTCCAGAATCACATGATTTTCGATTACCAATTTCCAATTTCCGATCGGAACCGGGGCACCACCCATTCGGCAACTGGAAATCGACAATCGGCAATTCTTCAGTGCCCCGCTTCTTCCGCCACGAACTTCTCATAATCAGCGGCGGAAAGCAGCGCATCCAGCTCGCCCGCATTCTTCAGCGTGATCTTCATCATCCAGGAGCCGTGTGGATCCTTATTCACTTTCTCCGGCGAGGTAGCTAGGTCCGCGTTGATCTCGGTCACCGTTCCCGAGGCCGGAGCATATAAATCCGACACCGCCTTCACCGATTCGACCGTTCCAAACGTCTTGCCGGCCGCGAGTTCCGCGCCGACCTTCGGCAGTTCGACGAAAACAATGTCACCCAACGATTCCTGCGCATGATCGGTGATGCCGACGGTAGCCGTCGCTCCGCTCGCCTGAATCCACTCATGCTCTTTCGTATATTTGCGATCTGTTGGATAGGCCATGATGGCTTCTAGCTCCTAAAGCTTCTAGCGAAACTCTCTGTGTGTTGCTCCCTGTGCGGTTAAGCCGTTTTCGGCCTCTTATAAAACGGCGTCGGCACCACTTGCGCCGCAACGCCCTGCCCGCGAATCTCCACCTTCACCGCCGTGCCCACCTCGGCGAACTCTGGTGGCACGTAGGCCAACGCAATATTCTTTTTCAGGAATGGCGCGGGCGATCCGCTGGTTACGCACCCAATCTCGCGCCCGCCGCCACCTAAAATTTTATATCCGTCGCGCGCGATGCCGCGCTCTACCATCTCCAAGCCAATCAGGGTCCGCTTCACGCCTTCGGCTTTCGCCTTTTCCAGCGCGGCCCGGCCGACAAACTCCGGCTTCTCCATCCTGCAGAAGCGGTCGAGCCCAGCTTCCCAAACATTAATCGTATCGGAAATCTCGTGTCCGTAGAGCGGGAGTTTGCCTTCGAGGCGCAGAGTGTTTCGCGCGCCCAAACCGCAGGGAACAATCCCAAATTCCTTGCCCGCGTTCAGAATCTCATTCCAAACGCGCGCGCTGGTCGCTTCATCCGCCGGAACGTAGATTTCAAAGCCATCTTCTGCTGTGTATCCCGTCCGCGCAATCAGAATTTTCTTCAAGTCGCAGACAGAACCGCGCGTGATCCAATAAAACTTTACCGCGCTCAAATCCGCGTCAGTCAATTTCTGCAGCACGCCCACAGCCTTGGGCCCCTGGATCGCTATCTGCGTGAAGTCGTCCGACAGATTTTCCACCGCGCAGTCGAACTGCCGTGTATTGTCGCGCACCCAATGGAAGTCTTTTTCGCGCGTGCCCGCATTAATCACCAGCAGGTATTCATCTTCGCCCAGTCGGTGAACGATCACATCGTCCACAAACGTCCCCTGCGGATAGAGCAGCGCCGAATACTGCGCCTGCCCCACCGCCAGCCGTGAAGCATCATTCATGGAAATATGCTGCACCGCGACCAACGCCTGCGGGCCGACCAGGCGGATGTCGCCCATGTGGCTGACGTCGAAAATGCCCACGCCGGTGCGCACCGCCATGTGCTCGTTGATGATGCCGCAGCCGATCGCCGCGGGGTACTCCACCGGCATGTCCCAGCCATTAAAGTCCACCATCTTCGCTCCCATCTGGCGATGGACGGCGTTCAGCGCAGTTTTGCGGATGGCGGCAGTAGCCTCAACAGAAGACAAAATCCAAACCTCAATCAGCGAGCAGGGTCGTCAAGAACGGTGTGACTGATTACCGTAACACGTGGTTTTTCAGGCGGTCAAACGAGAAGTCCTAACCCCAGAGGTCACAGAAAGAACCAGGCGCTGATCGGAAATTCTTTCGCGTCTTTGTGCGCTCAGCTATCGAGATCTATTACCGCCCGAACTGCACCGTCACATGCGCGCCCGCGGCCACATGCGTCCCTACTGGCGGAGATTGTTGCCGCGCCACACCGGAGCCGACGGCCTCCAATTCGAGGCCAGCATCCTGCGCGGCTTCCAACGCTCCCCGTACGGTCTTGCCGACGAAGGACGGCACTTCAATTCCGCCTTGCTCGACGTCCAAGACCACGGTTCCACTCGTCGGCGGTTTCTCCTGGCCTGCAGCATCGGCAGCGCTTGGATCTTTTGCTGGCACGGGCTGGCTGGCCGCTCCCGTTAGCGGCTCACTTTGCCGCATCGCCGCCTGCACTACGTTTCCGTTGCTGCCGCCCGTCGCGGGCAAAGTCTGCCCTGAGCTTCTCGAAGGGAGCGCCCGCGCCGCACCATCCTTGTCCCCTGCGGGATGTGAGGAATCACCATCCACCTCCGCGGTCTCCAGCGGCTCGCCCGGGTGATCCGGCGTGCCTTCTTCCAAATCCTTATCCTTCATCCTGGCTTGCGCCAGTAGCAACTGATGGTTCGGCGCGAGCGGCAGGTCGTGCGGCGTATGGAGATATTCGAGCACCTGCTGCGATACGCGACGAAACACCGGCGCGGACACTTGCCCACCTTGGTGCAGTCCCACGGCTGAATCCAGAATTACGGCCACTACAATCTGCGGATTATTCACTGGCGCGAATCCCGCGAATGACCCGATATATTTGGTCTTCGAATAGGCCCCTGTGGCCGGATCCACCTTCTGCGCCGTTCCTGTCTTTCCCGCCGAAGTGTACCCCTCCAGAAGCGCCTTGCGTCCCGTGCCCTCGAGCACCACCTTCTGCATCATCGACCGCATCTCGGCCGCGGTGTAACTGGAAATAACTCGCCGCGACGCTCCCGGATGAAACGCCACAGTCCGCGGCGAGCCCTGCGCCTCAACCGGGCCCGCGACGATGCGCGGCGCGACCCAAACTCCATCATTGGCAAACGTCGAAATTAATCCCGCCAACTGAAGCGGGGAAATCCCAATCTCCTGACCCATGGAGATCGCCGCGATCGACACCTTTGACCAGCGGCTCACAGGTTTGGTCAGTCCGCGCGTCTCGCCTGGCAACTCGATCCCGGTCTGCTGTCCAAATCCGTAGGCACGAATGTATTTGTAAAACCTATCTTCACCTAGCCGGAGCGCAATTTTGATCGCGCCCACATCGCTCGATTCCGCCAGCACGCCCCACACCGGCAACAGACCATGCGGCTTCGAGTCGCGAATGCGCATGCCGTTGTAGACAATCGATCCCATCTGACAGTCGAACACTTCATCGGGATTCGTCAGCTTCTCTTCGAGCGCCGCCGAAATGGTTACCAGCTTGAACGTCGATCCCGGTTCGTACACATAACTTACAGCACGGTTAGTCAGCGCGGCGGGAGTGATTTGCTTACGCAGATTCGGATTGAACGTTGGCCGGTTGGCCAGTGCCAGAATTTCCCCGGTATGCGGATTCTCCACAATCACAGTGCCCGCGATCGCCTGCGTATCGTGAATCGCCTGATCCAGTTCCTTCTCGGCGATGTACTGAATGTTCTTGTCAATGGTCAGGACAAGGTTTTCGCCCGGCTCCGGCTGCTTCTCCACATCGGAGAACCACCGCCGCCGCGCATCCACTGAGATGAACATTTTACCGGCGCGTCCCCGCAGTTCATCGTCGAACGCGTGCTCGATGCCGCTCTGGCCGGCGTCTTCCATGCCGACGGTTCCCACCACCTGCGCCGCCAGGTCACGCGCGGGATAAAATCTCTTCGGCTCTTTCTGAAAATGGATGCCCTGCAGGTTGAGCGACTTGATGCGCTCAATGGTCTCGTCATCGGCCTTGCGCCCGACCCAGCAAAAAGTTTTGTGATTGCGGCAATCGGCGAGTACGACGTTGTGATCCTCGCCGGTGATGCGCGTGACGAGAGAGACTGCGGTGGGAAGGTCTTTCACTTCCGACGGCACAGCGAAAGCGGAATCGACCAACACCGACATCGCCAGCTCATGTCCGGCGCGGTCGTAAATCACGCCGCGCTTGGCGGAAAGCGGAATCTCGCGCTGCTGCTGGTGTTCCGCCTGCTTCACAAAGCTGCCGTATCGGAAAATCTGCAAATAAACCAGGCGCCCGCAGATGGCTAGGCACCAGAACAAAAGCAAGCTGCCGAGCAGGTAGAGCCGCGAATTCTTGCCGAGGTTGGAGCTGGTCGCCATGAAGCTTTCGCTAATCGTTGGCCCGCTTAGACAGACATCGCTTAGACAAACATGGCGGTCCCACCAATCCGGCGGACCGCCACTTAAGTTCTTGCGGGGACAGCCGCCCTCGGCAGTTCGCTAAGCTACTGCCCGGCCAACACAGAAATAGGGACTGCGCTCGCCATCACCGGAGCATTCGAATCCGCTGACGCGCTGTCCATACGGATCACCTGTCCCGGTTCCAGCGGAACCAGCCCCATGCGACGCGCCATTACGTCAATCCGTTCCGGATCGCGCAAGCTTGCATCCTCCAACCGCAGCGCCCGGTTCATCTCGGTCAGGTTGCTGAGCTCCCGCTTTGCCGACTCGATCTGATAGCCATATTCAATCGCGCGGAAGTGCTGCCAGGCATAGGTAAATACCAGCATGAACAGGACAGCGAGTGCGGTACCAAACTGTTTCATCTCGCGATTGTGTCCGGGGTCTTCCACCTTCACCAGACGCGAATTGTCGATCGCCTTGGCGAAATAAATCTCCGGTGTTCCCGTGAAGAAAGTGTTCCGCCGCGCTGCCGGAAGTGCACCCCGCATTACAGCTGCTGCCGTCGCCATTATGCCGCTCCTGCGAAAACCTGTTCCGTGTGCTGCCAAGATTGCAACTCGAAAAGCCTCCTCAGTTCCGTTTCCTCGGTTATGCGCTTTTGCTGAGCGCTCCGTTCAGCGCGTTCCACCGCCGCCATCAAATCCTTGATCAATGTTCCCGAATACATCGTTCCTGAATACATCTCGCACCTTCCAACTCGAATTCCCACCCAGAACCTGGCTTCCGAAGCGGAAACCTTTTTTCATCGGCGAATCTTTGTCCGCCTTTTTCAGAACCTGAACGACCCGGCACGGCTTGTACGGCTATGCCGGGGACTCCAGCAGGTTTTCCGGAGCCTAAACTTTTTCCGCTGCCCGCAACTTCGCGCTTCGTGCTCGCGGATTCCGATCATGCTCTTCTTCGGATGCCGTCACCGGTTTCTTGGTCAGCACCCGGAAGTACTTGTACTTAATTTGTGCTTCGCGGAAGGCATCCTTTACGATGCGATCTTCCAACGAATGAAAACTGATCACCACCACGCGTCCTCCCGGCTTCAGAACCCGGGGCGCCGCTTCCAGCAGCGCCCGCAGATCGTCCAGTTCGCGGTTTACGAAGATTCGGAGAGCTTGAAAAGTTCGGGTCGCCGGATGAATTCGCCTCTGTTCAGAATTCATTGGCCGGGCCGCGGCTGATATGACATCCGCAAGATGTGCGGTAGATCGTATCGGCCGCGACCGGACAATGGCTCTGGCGATTCTCCGCGACCTCCTTTCCTCTCCGAATTCGTAAATCACATCGGCAAGCTCGCGCTCGTCGAGGTGGTTTACCACTTGTTCGGCGGTTCGCTCCGACCGCGGGTCCATCCGCATGTCGAGCGGTCCGTCCGCCTGAAAACTAAATCCGCGCGCCGCATTGTCCAATTGCAAACTGCTTACTCCAATGTCGGCCAGCAGTCCGTCCGCAAAATTCTTGCCGAACCGATCTCCCACTTCCGCGAACGAGCACTGCAACAGCGTGACCTTCGGAAATTCTTCCCCGGTCAACTTTGCTTGCGCGATGTCCAACGCCGCAGGATCTTTATCGAGCCCAATCAAATGTCCCGGTGCGCCGAGGCGTTTTGCGATTTCGTAACTGTGTCCGCCCAAGCCCACCGTGGCGTCGATGTAGGTCCCACCACGCTGCACGTTTAGAAAGTCGATGGCTTCTTTTAAAAGAACCGGAACATGGCTCGCTTCCCTTCCACCACCATGCCCAACCCCCTGAGGGGTGTCTGTCGAACCCTGGCCCACTAAATGCCCAATTCGTCGAGCGTCTTCTCATCGTCAGGCGTGAACTTTTCTTCCTCGACCTGCTTGCGGTACGCATCTAGGTTGCGCACGATCAAGTGCGTCAGATTGCCGGTAACCGCAACCTCGCCTTTGATTTGTGCCGCCTCGCGCAGCAGTTGCGGTATCAGCAACCGCCCTTGTCCATCCATTTCCACCATCTGCCCGTAATAGTTCACGCGGTCCAGAAACTTCTTCTTCGTCGGATTGAAGGTGGAGAGCCCCGCCAGCTTCTGCTCGATCCGCTCCCATTCCTCGAAGGGATACACTTGAGCAACCTTCCCATCCAGACTTGTGATGTAGTATTGCTGTCCATACTTCTCGTCGATCACCCGCTTGAACTCCGCCGGGACCTTTAACCGTCCCTTTTCGTCGACGCGAGTTGGGTGATTGCCGCGAAACATGTTCTTTTTCTTTGTCTGTCACTGCGACTGCAACCGGGGAGGTAAAAACGGCGCAAAACTTGGTCAAACTCAGCTGGTTCGGGTTGTTCGGCCTGCTTTCGGGTCGGATTTCCACCGGCTCCTCTTTTTCAGCTTCCCGTCCCCACGATCTTAAACGACTTGGCCACTCCGTACCACTTTGTACCACATCTTAGCTGTAAGTTGTTGATTGTCAAGAGGAAACTTAGAGGTAGGACCCGCCACTCCAGCGACATCCAGCAAAGCACGAGGACTTGTGGTTAACCAGTTATACGACCACAATAGGTTGGGTTTACGCTTTGGATTCCTTCGCTATTCATTCGCTGATATTTTTCTTGCAATCCGCGCTGGTGGCGGAGTTCCTGTGGAAAATCAGAAAAAAGCTCGCATAGGAACAGCCGCCTTGACTGTCCCCGGGCGTCCTGAAGCGGCAACGGCAGAACGTAGCACTACCGTCCCGACGGCGCTACTCTACTAAGGATGCCCTCTCAGTACACCGCGTTCCCCGCGCGACTGGTGTGAATCTGTCCAGACTCCACCGAGATCGAATACGCCTCGCCGCCGTCGCCATTCCATCCTCGGATGTCGAACGTCGATCCCGCGGGCGCGTGATAGGCGGCCACGTTGCGCAAGGTTAACGGCTGGCCGGGCTTGCACGCCTCTGGCGCGTCCGTGACTTGCAGAAAATAGGCGCCCAGCCCCGTGCCAACAACCTTGGCTCGCCCGTCGACTTCCACCAGCAGCGCCGACTTTTCATCGATGGCAATTTCGCGCGGAGTCCTCGACCAACCATCCGCCACGATCCTTGCCAGGAACCCCAGACTTCTGCCCATGCGGTCGCGTTTGGCGAAGTGACTGTCGGTGAGAATGTTTTCCAGTCCCGGGACATCAAAAAAATCGCGCACCAGCGCTATGCGTTTAGCGTAGGGATCGGCTAGAACCTCGCGTGACGTGAGATCGGCATCGTTCGGCTTGTCCTCCAGACATCCGTAAACAAACTGGCCCAACACCGCCAGACCCGCGCTGGTTCCTCCGATGGGCTTGCCGACAGTCACGTGGGCGTTGATGGCGTCTTCCACCAGCGTTCCCTTCCAGAAGTTGACGTAGCGTGACTGGTCGCCGCCAGCAATAAAAATAACAGTTGCCCGCCTGATGATCTCCGCTACACGCGGCTCGCCCGCCGCTTTGCGATTGGGAATGATCAACGTCGCCACGGAATTCATCTGGCACACTTTATTCACGTACTTGTTGTAGTCGTCTTTTCCATGCGCACGAAGAATCAGAAAGTCGCCGCCGTGGGCCTTGCCACACAGCCAGCGGAACGCTTCGTCCAGATCGCTGCCGCCGCCCATCATGGCGATCCCGGGTTCGGTATGAGTTTGCGCATCCAGGTCGCTGCCCAGGCGCTTGTATTTATAGGACGCCGTATGGCCAACCGCGACGCCGCTGTAAAAGATCAGACTAAGGAGCACAACGCGCGCGAGTTTCATGATCCGACGACTATACCCCACAAGATCGCCGTAGGAAAATTGACGCACCGAAGAGCCACCGCAATTACAGCCGGTCAAATTGATCTCCCACGCGCTCACCCATGGGTGTACACTGCGTCCGTTTACGCAGCGACAATCTACGGAGGCGCTTATGCATTTAAACCGAGGCAGGGTCTGGCTGGGCGGATTGGCTGGAGGCGTGGTTTGGAATCTGTGGAGCTTTCTTGTGTACCGCTACATTACCGGTACGCGCTATGTGGAAGCCCAGAATGCCGGGTTGTTTCTGAAAACGCCGCGCTATCCCTTCTTCGTGGGCCAGTGGACTGTGCTCGTGTTTATCCTGGCGATCGCAGTCGCGCATCTGTACGCCTGGGCACGCCCGGGACTGGGGCCTGGTCCCGGCACAGCGCTGAAAATCGGCTTTCTGGCTGGCTTCTTCGCCGGCTTCCCGGAGAATTTCGCGCAGGCGACCTGGTCCGCCGTTGATCGCGCGCTTCCTTTTGGCTGGATGATCGAGATGTGGCTGGGCGCCATCCTGGCCGCGTTGGTCGCAGGCTTCTTCTACAAGGAATGAGATCGTCTAGGATCTAATCGTCATGAGGAATCGGACGATCGTTTCTGTGCTGCTGAGCTCCATCCTGCTTTGTGCCGGTTTTTCTCAGGCTCCGGTGAGAGGCTGGCTCTCCGTCAACCCTGACAGTCTCTGCGTGACTGAGGGTGCTGTTGATAAAGTGGCAGGCGGCCATCTGTCAGTAAATACTCCCACGATGCGCGCCTACATCAACGCATGGACTTCGCAATCCGTCGAGGTTCGCTTCACCTACCTGGGGCCAACGCGGAGCCAAGCGGCTTTGGGTTCGGGGGAAATACGCCGCCAGTTTTGGACTCAAGCTGCGCGCTCAGGATCCCTGCAACCTGGTCTACGCGATGTGGCGCATCGATCCCGAGTCAAAGCTGGTGGCATCGGTAAAGACAAATCAGAACGCGCACACCAGCGCGGAATGCGGAAACCATGGCTATGAAAACATCAAGCCACGGAAAGCCTCCCGTGCCCCGCCTGCGCGCCGGGGAGTCTCACACTTTACGCGCTGAAATGAAAAAAGAGGAATTGAAGATATTCATCGATAACCGCGAAGTCTGGGACGGGAACGTTGGATCACACGCCGCCGGACTCGGTGGGCCGGTTGGGATTCGCTCCGACAATGCTGCGACTCGAATTCGATCTCAAGGCTGGCGAATATGAGGGCATCCATCCCAATTCCTTGCGACCTTGCAAGACCGGCGCTGCGAATTCTGATTGAATCGTGCGACCCGCAGACAGTTTGACTTGAACTCCCGCGTTCCGGTGTGCGGAGCCAACTACTTCACGGGTTCCACGAACACAGCGGTCCCATAAGCCAGCACTTCGGTGACACCCTGCATCACTTCCGTCGCGTCGTAGCGAGCGCCGACCACTGCGTTCCCGCCCAGTTCCGCCGCATGCTGCAGCATCAGATCGAAAGCTTCGGCGCGCGTCTTCTCGCACAAGTTGGTGAGCAGCGTGATGTTGCCGCCGATCAGCGTCTGCAATCCCGCGCCAATCGTGCCGAAGATCGAGCGCGAGCGTACCACGATTCCCCGTACAACTCCCAATGTGCGTGTCACGCGAAAACCATCCAGCTCGAACTGCGTCGTCACCATGTTATGCGCCACCATCCGTCCGCCGCCTGTATAGCTGGGTGCCATCGCCATAAGTCCTTTCCACAGACCCGCCAATTCGAGGAGCCATGCCGAGCTAACTATAGCGCGAGGCGCGCCCTACGGCGACCATTTCTGGAAACCGCCGTCCTAGGGTTGCCGTTTCCTGAGAAACATTTCCTTGGTTTGCCTTTCTCCTTGAGGTATATAAGAATAGAAATTATCCGCCCCTCCCCTTCAGCCTGCGCGGCTCAGGCAAGCACCGACGGCGATATCTCCACCAATCCTATGTTCGTGGGCAAAACAAACTTTCACCTGAAGGCAGGCTCCGCCGTCATTGACGCTGGCGACAACTCGGCACCTGATCTTCCGCCACTCGATCTCGGTGGTAAGCCCAATATCGTGGATGGCAACGGCGGGGGGATCGCGATCATCGATATGGGAGCGTACGAGTATCAGCCGCCCGTGGCGGAAGCTGTCACTCCAGCGCGGCCGTGATGAAGAATTCCTGCGACGAAGTATCGTATTCCACGCACAACAGATTCGGCCTACAGCAGACCTGGCAGTCTTCGATGTAGTTCTGCCGGCTACCCACGGAGTCATCCACCCTGGTGATATTCCACTCGCCGCAGCCGGCACATTGAAACCCTGCTTCCATGTTGAGGTTCCTTCCACCAACTTAGCCCTATAATGACCGGGCTGTCATTTCCGAATCCGGAGGCTTCATGATTTCTCGGCGATGCTTTTTCGAAGTTGGCGGGGTGGCGGCAGGAGTCGCCGTGCTATCTCATCCCTTGCTGGCGCGTGGAGCAGAAAGAGACGAGAAGCCCAACGAAGTTTCGCTGCCACCGTCTCTGGCGCGGTTAAAGGCGCGCAAAAGTGAAGCGTCTCCCATTACGCGCGAGGAACGCAGTGAACGCCTCGAGCGCGCCCGCAAACTGATGAGCGAGAACGCGATCGACGCCATCTTTCTGACGTCTGGTACTTCTCTGAATTATTTCACCGGACTTCGCTGGTGGGGCGGCGAACGCATGTTTGCTTTCGTGCTGCCGGCGAAAGGAGCTGCGTTCTATGTGTGTCCGGCATTTGAGGAGGGACGAGCACGCGAGCAGATCTCCCATGCGCCAAACGGCGAGCGCCCCGATGTGCGCACCTGGCAAGAAGATGAAAGCCCCTATGATCGCGTTGCGCAAGGACTGAAAGAGCGTGGCATGGCCAGCGGCAAACTGGGGATCGAAGAAACAGTGCGCTTCTTCTTCGCCGACGGGATTGCCAAGGCCGCACCGCAAGTCACGCTGACGAGCGCGACACCTGTTACGGCCGGTTGCCGCATGATCAAGAGCACCCATGAGATCGCGCTCATGCGTCTGGCGGCACAGGTGACACTGTCTGCCTACGAGGCGGTCTATCACGCGTTGCGCGATGGCATGACGCAGCCGCAGGTAGAAAGTCTGATTGCGGCGGCTTATGGACAATTGGGCTTCCCCGGCGAAGCCAGCATGGAAGTGGATGAATACACGGCCTACCCGCACGGATCGAGCACGCCGCAGGTGATCCGCGAAGGTTCGATCGTCATGATCGATGACGGGTGCACGGTGGAAGGATATCAATCTGACATTACGCGTACATTTGTGCTGGGCAAGATCCCAGAAAAGCAAGGCGACAAAATGAAAAAAGTATTCGACATCGTACACCGCGCGCAGGCGGCGGCACTGGCGACGGCGCACCCAGGAGCTGAATGTGGCTCGATCGATACAGCGGCAAGAAGAGTAATTACCGACGCGGGTTATGGACCCGACTACAAATACTTTTCCCACCGCCTGGGTCATGGCATGGGGATGGATATGCACGAATGGCCTTATCTCGTCCGTGGTAATGCGACCAAACTTGCGCCCAACATGACGACCAGCAACGAGCCCGGCATCTACATTCGGGGAGAATTCGGCATCCGCCTCGAAGACGATATGCACGTTACAGAAAACGGCGCGGAGCTGTTCACTCCACAAAGCCCGTCGCTGGAAGACCCTTTCAGGGCCGCGTGACAACGCGCCAACTCCACTTCGCGCGGGTCGATTCTCGCAAAGTTAATGCGGGAGGGCGGTATCGCCTCCCGCCTGGCTTATGCAGCGATTTCACTTGGACGGGACCACTTGCAGGTTGTTGGTCACCGAAAAGATACCGGGGACGCCGTTGGCGCGAACTCCAGCAAAGTTCTTGTCGGCATCGTTATCCACCACGCCTTGCAAGGTAACGCGGCCACTCTTCACGATGATACGAATCGGTTTCTGCACCCCCAAAGCATATTTCTCCAGCGGCGGGTAGCCATAGATCTCGTGGAACAAGCGGATACGCAGACCGTCGTCCATGGGCGACGGTGGAAGTATCTCAATTTGGTTATCCACCTTCTCGACTCCTTCGATGTGTTTGATCGCGTTCTCGGCGTCGGACTTCAGCGAAGGTCGCGCGACTTGCCCGAGCAGCGTGACGGTGCTTCCGTCCACTCTAAAGGCGATGTAATCGAAGACACCAAAATAGGGGAGCATGAGAAGTTCGTGGCGAACCTCCCGAGTGATGCGCTCTTCAGATCTGGCCGAGGGCTGGGCGCGATCTTGGGCAAAGCCCAAGGTTGCGAGTGTTAACAGAGTAACCACGACAACCACTAACGTGCGCTTCATAGCTGTCTCTCCTTGCTCGAAGGTTTCCCAGGGGTTGGGACAGTTTACCGCAAGCTGCATCTCACGGAAGCCTACCCCTGTCGGAAAAGAAAGGGGCCACAGGGGTTGCTGTAATCCGAAAGTTGAATAGCAAATGGGAATCTGTAAGCAACTGGGGAGGGCAACGTGCTCCAGCAATTGTATGACTACCTCCCGCGCTAATCATTGTGCGGAGAGCAAAGTTTCCCTTGTTTCCAAGCTCTATCGGTGTTATTCCTGACTCTCTTTATTTGGATCGAGAAAGTTTGGATCGAGACGGAATCGTGCACCTGACCCCGGGGCATCGCCTTGCCTGACCCTGACGCGGACCGCAACGCGCTGAACCGAATTTCATTCGTCTCGTCGGGCGTGTCGATTGCCGAAGCCGAAGATCCCAACCGGCCCAAGCGTGTGCTCGGCTTCCGCGATCTCGTTTTGTTTTACGTGGTTACCGGCATCAGCCTGCGCTGGATCGCCACCGCCGCGGCCGCTGGCCCAAGTTCCATCGTTATCTGGATCGGCGCCTGGCTCTGCTTCTACACCCCTCTCGCACTTTCCGTGCTGGAACTTTCTTCCCGCTATCCCAGCGAGGGCGGACTCTACGTCTGGAGCAAGCGCGCTTTCGGAGATTTCTCCGGCTTCATGTCGGCTTGGACTTACTGGACGAGCAATCTTCCCTACTTCCCTGCTGTTCTCTACTTCGCCGCCAGCAACATCCTCTTCATGCGCCAGAATGCATGGACCCATCTCTCGAACAACGCCACGTTCTACATCGTCTTTTCCCTGCTCACCCTGAGCGTCGCCACGCTGATGAACATTGTCGGCCTCGACGTCGGCAAGTGGCTGCACAACGTGGGGGCGCTCGCCATGTGGATTCCGGTCGGCATCGTCATCGTGATGGGACTGATTGCCTGGCACCGCTACGGCTCGGCGACGTCGTTCACGCTGCACTCGATGACGCCCAGCGTGCATTTCAACGACATCATTTTCTGGTCAGTGCTAACGTTTGCATTCGGTGGATGCGAGACCGCGTCCTTTATGGGAGAAGAGATCAAGAATCCGCGGCGCTCGATTCCGTTCGCTTTATTATTCGGCGGCATCACCGTGACGCTGTGCTACATCCTGGGAACAGCTTGTGTCCTGCTGGCGTTGCCCTCGGGCGAAGTCAGCAGCCTGCAGGGACTGGTGCAGGCCATCTCGAAAACCGCATCCCGCGTGGGTTTTCCCGGAGTGTTGCCGGTCGCCGCCTTCCTGATCGCGCTCAGCAACATTGGCGCTGCCGGGGCCTACCTTGCCGCTGTGGCTCGCTTGCCCTTCGTCGCGGGCATTGACCGCTTCCTGCCTCCGGCGTTCGGCGCGCTCCACCCGCGCTGGAAAACTCCGTGGGTCGCATTGCTCACGCAGTTCGTACTAGGTGTGGTTTTCATTTTTCTCGGACAGGCCGGAACCAGTGTCAAAGGTGCCTACAACGTGCTGGTGAGCATGGGCGTGATTGCGTACTTCATCCCTTACCTGTATCTGTTCGCCGCCATGATCAAGCTGCAGCGGGAGCGCGGCGGGACGGGAGTGATTCGGTTTCCGGGAGGAAGCACGCTGGCGAAGTGGGTCGCCACCCTCGGATTCCTCACCACCCTGCTGACTATTATCCTGTCGCTGATTCCGCAACCGGACGAACCGAACAAGCCGCTCGCGCTGTTCAAGATTGTGGGAGGAACGGGAGCGCTGGTACTGCTGGGAGTGGGAATTTATATAGCCGGGAAAAGAAGAGCAGCAAAGTCCATCCCGGAAAAGTGAAGGCGTTCTAGCAGGAGCCACGTGAGGACAACCGCCCTCGGCTGTCCGCCGGGCGAAGCCCGGCAAGTCAGCCACCACGAACCTATTCCGGCGTCGCCGTCTTCCTCGGAGGATTAAAGAACGGCAGCCCCGTCACCTTGACATTCGTCTTCAGCCGGATCGCCTCAATCGTGATCTCCATCTGCAACTGCGTTCCTAGCTTCGAATACTCGGTCTCCACGCTGGCCAGCGCGATCATCTTCTTCAAAATCGGCGACCAACTCGTGGTCGTCGCCTTTCCAACTTGCTTTTCTCCGGAGTACAAAGGCACCGCAACCCGCGAAGCCTGGCTCGGTGCAGCCGGCGTGAGTCCATAGCGTTCATAGAGCGCTTCCACGTCGGTCCAATCAACTTCCACTCCGATCAGTTGCCGCGGCGCGCCATGCTTGGCGTCCTGCTCCAGCGCCCGCTTGCCAATAAAATTTTCTTTCTCGAGATGGACCATCTTGGCGAAGCCCAGTTCATACGGCGAATACTTCTGCGACGGAATCAGCGCCTTCTTCGAACTGCTGTAATCCACTTCGATCAACAGCAATCCCGCCTCTACGCGCGCCACATCCAGCGCCAGCATTCCCGCCGCGTGCAGATCAAACTGCTTGCCTTTTTCCGCCAGCGCATCCCAGACCTTCACCGCATCATTCCACGGAACCCAGATTTCATATCCCAGATCGCCGGTATATCCGGTCCGCGAAATATCCACCAGTACGCCCGCAATCTTGCCGTGCGTCACACGGAAATATTTCAGGTTCGCGATGTCGGCATCGGCCACGGACCTAAGCAGCTTTGCCGAGGTCGGCCCCTGCAGCGCCAGCGCAGCAACTTTTTCGGAAATGTCTTCGACCTGCACATCCATGTTCAAGCCGTTCTGCCGAAACCAGCGCAGGCTGGGATCGGCAGCCGTCCAGCGATAAACATTCTCCTCCAGCCGCGAAATCGTTCCGTCGTCGATGACCTTGCCTTCTTCATCGCACCAGCAACAGTAAATCACCTGACCCACTTTCACCTTGTTGATGTCGCGCGTGATCACGCGGTTCACCAGCCGCGTCGCGTCTTTACCCGTGATCAAATACTTGTAGAGCGGCGAAATATCGATCAGCGCCGCCGCATTGCGAATGGCGTTGTACTCGTGCTCGTGATGCACCTCGTACACACTGACCGTGTAGTATCCCGACCACTCGCGGTAGTTCAGGCTATGGCAAAGCGGAAAAGTCCTCTCGTGAAATGCGGTTCCAATGGGCAATGGAGTGGCCTCGAAAAAGATTTGGCTCGAAGGCGAATTATATGCACGCGCAGACACGTACGGCAACCCGCGTAATTCATGACTTCCAGTCACGGCATGTGCAAATGAGCAGACAAAAGGCCGCGTTCCCGATAGAATGACGACTCACTGTTCTCATCGGCTATGCCCGCAACCTTGCCATCACCGTCGAGCGTTCTGCGTAGCTGGAGCGTTCTTCCCAGCGGGCTTTAGCATCGTAGCGCCGATGTCTCGGCGGCCATTTGACAGCGCCACTTAAACCCATCTGCACACCGAGTCGCAACTGCTACAATCCGTGCGATTCCTAACCGACGCTGAAACTTGAAGGCAAATATGGCTGGTTCTAACACATCAAAATACGACGTCATCGTGATTGGCGGCGGCCACAACGGCCTCGTCAACGCCGCCTACCTGGCGCGCGCCGGGAAAAAAGTTCTCGTGCTCGAACGCCGCCACGTCCTCGGCGGTGCCGCCTGCACCGAAGAAGTCTTCCCCGGCTTCAAGTTCTCTGTGTGTTCTTACGTGGTATCGCTGTTGCGTCCCGAAATCATCCGCGACCTCGATCTCCCGCGCCACGGTCTCGAAATCCTTCCGCTCGACGGCACTTTCACACCCATGCCCAGCGGCGATTACCTGTGGCGCGTGAACGACCACGGCAAGACTCACCGCGAGATCGCCCGCCACTCCCGCGTCGACGCCGAGGCCTACGACGAATTCGGCAAAGCCATGCAGGCCATGTGCCGCTTCGTAAAGCCGATTCTCAGCATGGTGCCGCCCGACCCGAACACGCTCAACCCGCGCGAACTGATGAAACTGCTCTTCATCGGCCGCCGCTTCCAGGGCATGTCGAGCTACGACAAGTACAACCAGGTTCAGCTCATGACCATGAGCGCCATCGATTTTCTCGATCAGTGGTTCGAGACCGACGTGCTCAAGGCCACCATGTCGGCTTCGGGCATCATCGGCACATTTCTCGGCGTACGCTCGCCCGGCACCGCATATGTTTTGCTCCATCACTACATGGGAGAAATTGACGGTGCATTCCGTGCCTGGGGATTCGCGCGGGGCGGTACCGGCGCAATTTCAAACGCCATTGGCGACGCGGCCCGCGAAGCTGGCGTTGAGATTCGCACCCAATCCGCTATAGCGAAGATCATCGTCGAGGACGGCAAGGCCAAGGGAGTGGTCCTCGCCAACAGCGACGAAATCTATGCGGACGCAATTTCCTCAAGCGTCGATCCACGACTCACCTTCAACAAGTTCATCGAAGCCGACCATCTTCCCGCGGATTTTCTCGAAGACATCAACCGCTTCAAGTACCGTGGGTCGTCCGGCAAGGTGAACATGGCGCTAGACGCGCTTCCCAACTTCAAGTGCATGCCCGGACCCGGCGCACACCTGCGCGGCGCAATTTCCATTTCGCCCTCCGTCGAATATATGGAGCGCGCCTACGACGATGCGAAGTACGGCAACTTCTCGCGCCGTCCTTACATCGACATGGTCATTCCCTCGCTCACCGATCCCTCGGTGGCGCCGCCCGGAAAGCACGTGCTGTCCTGCTTCGTGCAGTACGCGCCCTACAAGCTTCGCGCCGGGCTCAATTGGGACGATCAGAAGGAAGCGTTCGGCGACACGGTCATCAATACCATCGCCGAGTACGCGCCCAACATCAAGGACATCATTCTCCACCGGCAAGTCGTCACCCCGCTCGATCTCGAACGCGAGTGGGGACTGAGCGAGGGCAACATCTTCCAAGGCGAGCTTTCGCTTGAACAACTTTTCTTCCTGCGCCCAGCGCCCGGTTACGCGCGCTTCCGCACGCCCATCCGGAATCTCTACATGTGTGGTTCGGCGACGCATCCCGGCGGCGGTATCATGGGCGCGCCCGGACGTTTGGCAGCTCTCGAAATTCTTAAAGACAAGGGAGCGGCCTAACCATGCCCGAGACCAAATCCGACCGGCGCGACATCGTCATCATCGGCGGCGGCCACAACGGGCTGGTCGCCGCGTTCTACCTCGCCAAAGCAGGATTCAAGCCTCTCGTACTCGAGTGCCGGGCCCAGGTTGGCGGCGCGGCGATCACCGATGAAATCCATCCCGGCTTCCGTTGCTCCACGCTGGCGCACACCGCTGGTCCCATTCGCCCAGACATCGTGCAAGACATGCAACTGGAAAAACATGGGCTGAGGCTGATCACGCCGGAGACTTGCGTCACAGCACTCTCGCCCGAGGGGCGCGCGCTTTCGCTTTATCAGGACACAAACAAGTCCGCTCAGGCGATCAGCGCGTTTTCACAGAAAGACGCAGTCAAATATTCGGAGTTTCAGCAATCGCTAACTAAGATCAGCAAGGTGCTCGCCGAGGCGCTTGCCACCACGCCGCCCGACATCGACCACCCGAGCGGCGCCGATCTGTGGAGCATGCTCAAAACCGGTCGCGCCCTGCGCAACCTCGGCAAGAGAGATATGTACCGCGTCCTGCGCTGGGGTCCAATGGCCGTGGCCGATCTGGTGGCGGAATATTTCGAGACCGAGTTATTGCGCTCCGTGATCGCAGCTCGCGGAATCTTCGGGACCTTTCTCGGACCCTGGTCAGCTGGCAGCAGCCTGCAACTGCTGATTCGCGCGGCCGGAGATTCTCATCTCGCCGGCTCGGCGTTCTTCGCAGCTGGCGGACTGGGCACACTCACGCAAGCCATGGCCTCCGCCGCCAAATCAGCGGGCGTCGAGATTCGCACCGCAGCCGAGGTCATTGAGATTCGCGTCAAGGACGGCGCAGCCACGGGCGTGCTGCTCTCCAGTGGCGAAGAGATCAGCGCCAATGCCGTTATCTCCAACGCCGACCCCAAACGCACCCTGCTCAAGCTCACCGATCCCACGCATCTTTCCCCAGACTTTGTACAGAAACTTCAGCATTACCGCGGCAACGGCACGGTCGCGAAGGTGAACTTGGCGCTCTGCGGCCTGCCGAATTTCACTGCGTTGAAAAACGGAGACGGCGCCGCGCTCAAGGGACGCATTCACATCGGACCCGAGATCGACTATCTCGAACGCGCTTTCGACGAGTCGAAGTACGGGAACTTCTCGCGCCAGCCCTATCTCGAAGCCACCATCCCATCGCTGGCCGATCCCACGCTTGCACCTGACGGCAAGCACGTAATGTCGATCTACATGCAGTACGCGCCATACCAGCTCAAGGGAGACTGGGAAAGCCAGCGCAAAGCGCTCGGCCAAACGGTGGTGCAGACGCTCGCGCAGTATGCGCCCAATCTGCCGGAGCTGATTCTGACGCACCAGATCATCACTCCGCAAGATCTGGAAGACGTCTATGGATTAACAGGCGGACAAATCTTCCACGGCGATCTTGCGCTCGACCAGTTCTTCACCATGCGTCCTCTGCTCGACTGGGCACGCTACCGCACTCCGATTGAGAATCTTTATCTTTGCGGGAGCGGCACGCATCCTGGCGCAGGCTTGACGGGCGGCTCGGGTGCCAACGCCGCGCGAGAGATTCTGAAGCAACTGAAGAAGTAACAGAGGTCAGTCGTGTGAAGAAAACGAAGACCGGCAAAACAACAAAGGTTCCTCAAACAGTAGACGAATATCTGAACCGCGTCCCCGAACCAGCCCGCGGTGCCTTGAATCGGGTCCGCGCGCTCGTTCGGAAGATTGCGCCACCTGAGGCAACCGAGGGAATCAGCTACGGCATCCCGACCTTCAAGTACAACGGAATGCTAATGAGTTTCGCCGCATTCTCGGACCATTGCGGCCTTTTTCCAGGCGCGGGACCGATCGCAAAGTTTAAGAACGAACTCAAGTGCTTCCCCACCGCCAAGGGCACCATCCGCTTCGCACCGGACAAGCCCGTACCCACGACTCTTCTGAAAAAGCTGGTGAGGGCGCGCATCGCAGAGAATGAGCATAAGAAAGGCCGCTAACCGCGCTGCCTTTGAGACCATGAAGAATTCCGCCATCCTCCTCGTCAGTTGCCCCGATGCGAAAGGCGAAGTCGCCTCCATCGCCGACTTCGTCTACCGGCATAACGGTAACATCCTGCACGCCGACGAACACGCCGACGAAGAGTCCGGCCTCTTCCTGATGCGTGTGGAGTTCGATCCCAAAGACTTCGACATCGATCTCTCTGATAAAGATCTCGCCGATTTCGCCAAACATTTTTCGCCCATCGCTGAAAAGTTCCAAATGAACTGGCGCTTGGCGCAGTCCTCACATCGCCCGCGCATGATCATTCTGGTTTCGAAGTACGATCACTGCCTCGTCGATCTTCTCTACCGTCACCAGAGCGGCGAACTCGCCTGCGACATCCCACTGATCATCTCCAACCACGCCGACAACCAGCCCATCGCCGACTTTTACAAAATTCCCTACGCTGTCGTCTCCATCACAAAAGACAACAAGCGGCAGGCGGAAGAACAATTTCAGTCGCTGATCGAAGATCACAAGGCCGACTTCATGGTGCTGGCGCGCTACATGCAAATTCTCTCCGACGATTTCGTCAATCGGTATCCGCAACGCATCATCAACATTCACCATTCATTTCTGCCCGCATTCATTGGTGCCCGGCCATACCACCAGGCCTTCGAGCGTGGCGTCAAACTGATCGGCGCGACCAGCCACTATGTCACTGAAGTACTCGATGACGGTCCCATCATCGAGCAGGACGTGGTCCGCGTATCGCACCGCGACACCGTCGAAGATCTCATCCGCAAAGGCCGCGATCTTGAAAAGGTCGTCCTTTCCCGCGCCGTCCGCTGGCACGTCGAAAGCCGTGTTCTTCTTTACGGGAATAAGACCGTAGTTTTCTGAAGCGCCTTCCCCCGCGCGGAAGTTCATGCACTTTCGGAAAGCGGAAGCACGCACATACGGTATCGCTCCGGTGGTAACTTGCGGCAGCGGTGACTTTCGTCTTTACTTGAACAGCAGTGCAGCAAAGAATTCCCTCAACCGATGGGGAGAATCTCGCTCGCGGAGCGTTTCTTGGCCGAGGATCTTAAATTTGAGTTAGCAATCCTGGCGACCGTCCAGGGTTTTTACCAGAAGCTGCTGCGCGATTTGCTCGGCGGCGAGATCCCCGTTCCGAGCGGGCTGGACGAGCTTGCCCTCCGCCACACCGAACGTGATCTGCCGGAAACTCTCTCCCGCATGTATCGCTGGCTGCATGTGCTCGACATGGCCATCACTCCCGCGGTGTTGCGGCAGGCGCTCACCCCGGATACGGATTCGGAAGTCGCCGAGGCCCTGCTTCGCTACTTTGTCCGGCGCCGCGAGCCCAGTGACATTAACCGCGACAAGACTGACCTGATTTCAACTTTTCTCTACCGCCATCCCCGCGTCCATGGCCAATGGCAGCAACAAGGCTATGGCTTGGACGGAGCGCTGCCTCTTTCTCCGTTCGAAATTGCCTTGATCGAGATTCTGGCCGATACCGACGTGCCCTCGCTGCCGGAAGAACATGTGCAACTGCTCCGAAATTTCGACCCTTTGCGGGAAGAGATTGCCAGGTATCGCGATTTCAATTCGCTGATGGATTCCGGAATTGTTTCGCGCGTGCGTGAACTGAAACGCTGGCTGGATTCTTCCTTCTATCATCCCGGCGTGCTGGCTACGGTCGCCGCCCACAATGCCGCATTCGGCGCCCGGTTCGACGAACTCTTCGTCAAGGCTCTAGCGGAGATCAAACAATTCGCCCAAGCTCTCGACGAGATGGGCGGCAGTATCCTCAGCACAGTCGACGGCGTGGAAGTGACCGTTGAGCACGTGGCCGCAATCGAACAGAAAGAGATGCTCAAGGCCGACTACGGCAGCGCATTGGAAAAATTCCGGCGCGTCTCCAGGTTAAAAAAGGAACTCGACCGGCGCCCACCCATTCGTAAGTCATTGCTCGCGCCGGCCGCCGGCCGCAACACGCCGGCATCCGGAGGGGCAGCGGCTGCCGCCAAACCTGCAAGAGTCGCCGCTGCAAAAGCGCCCCCTCCGGCTCAGGCATTTCGGCCGCCGGTCATCACGGCGCAACAAATCTCCGCCGAAGAAGGCAAACTGCGCCGCGTCGAGGAATCGATCCGTGTATTCGTGCGCGTCGCTGATCCCAAGTATCGCCAGATTGTGCCCATGCGTTTCTTCAACCTGACCCTGACCGCGCCCGAGGCCGAGGCCTATAATGCCGGCTTCCTCGAAGAAAAAAGCCTTCGCGCCGATGTGGCTCGCACGCTCATCCGTCTGGTTTCCTGCGTGGCCAGAGTCAACACCGAGCTAGAAGAACTCAAACGCAGCCAGAGTATGTCCTCACTATGGAAGCTTCACGCGGATGCGCTGGTAGTACTGCTCGACATCGCCGGCACCACCACGGAGGACGCCGAAAGAGTTGCAAAGATGGCGGCGAACAGCGATGCTGGCGCATCCGCCAAAGCCATCCGCGAAACCGTCCAGAAACTGCTCGGCCGCTCCGATCTTGCCGTGAAGGCCTTGGCCCATCCCGGAAACTGAGCTCCGTTCACCTCGCTCTAAATTCGGCGCAAAACTAAAAAAGGACGGGCCGACTTCGCCCGTCCTTGCAAGCCAGTAGCTTGAGGCTAGCAGCTAGTTAATGTCGAACTGCTCCTGGTGCAGCGCCGGATCGCTCTTCACAATGATCGTCCGCTTTGTGAGTTCTTCCATCTCGTTCAGCAGGCGGCCATTGTTGGTCTTCAACTCCTTTGCCACATCGGGATTCACGCGCAGCATCACGTCTTCGTGTTCCAGATGCTTCGCGATCTTGCGCATCTCCACGTAAATCTCATTGACCACCGTGGTCAGCGACTTCACGTAGCCAGTGGATTGGCAGTAGGGACAAGGCGCGCCAATGGTGCGTTCCAGCGATTGCTTCACCCGTTTTCGGGTAATCGCGACCAGCCCGAAATCGTTGAACTGCAGCACCTTCGACGGCGCCCGATCATGCCGGAGTTCTTCTTCCAACGCCTGCATCACGCGCTGGCGGTTGCGTCGCTCATCCATATCGATGAAGTCGATGATGATGATGCCGCCGAGATCGCGCAGACGAACCTGCCGCACGATCTCCTTGATCGCGTCCACGTTGGTTTTAACGATGGTATCTTCCAGCCGCGAGGTCTTGCCGACATACTTGCCGGTATTGATGTCGATTGCCACCAGCGCCTCGGTCTGGTTGATCACGATGTAGCCGCCGCTCTTCAGCCACACCTTCGACTTGAGCGCCTTGTTCATCTCCTCGGTCAAACCGAACTGCTCGAACAGCGGCGTCTCCTTGGTATAAAGCTTCACCCGCTTCACCAGCCCAGGCTGAAAGCGGTTGAAGAAACGCAGGATGCGCTCATACTCCGGTTCGGTGTCAACCCAGATCACGGAGAAGTCCGACGTAACCTGATCTCGCAGAACTCGCTCTACCACATTGAGGTCGTGATAGATCAACGCCGGCGGCTTGGATGCCTCGGCGCGGGTCTTAATGTCGTTCCACAGGCCCTTCAGAAAGCGGATATCCGCCCGCAATTCCTCTTCATTCGCACTTTGTGCGGCGGTCCGCACGATGAAGCCACCATGGCCATTGTCGCGCTCGCTCATCACAATGCGCTTCAGCCGCTGGCGCTCCTCATCCGACGCGATCTTGCGCGAAACTCCGGTATGGTTCACCGTCGGCATGTACACCAAAAACCGTCCCGGCAGCGCGATGTGACTGGTGATGCGCGCGCCCTTCTTGCCGATAGGCTCCTTCGCAATCTGTACCAGAATTTCCTGACCTTCTTTTAGAAGATCGCTGATCTTCGGAACTTCATGCGACTCTCGACGTGGGAAGCGGCGCCCACCAGCCCGGCGTCCGCCACTACGACGGTCAAAGCCGGGTCGAGGACGAGGCGCTCGCTGCGTGTAACCTGCCGTCCCTGCCGGAGCACGAACCTCGGCCCGCCCATCGACCACAACGCTGCCGCCCGCTTCCGCATCGAGCAACGCCTCCGCTTGGGCTTGCGCTTCTTCGAGTTCCAGTTCCTCGGGGTCTTCCTCACTCTCCACCACACCTTCCGCAGGCGCCGCACCAGACTCCGCCAAAGACGTCATATGGATCTCATCTACCGTTTCGCGGACTTCAGAAAACTCGCGCGGTGCAGGCTCCGAACCTTGCTGGCCGGCAGCTCGCGTCTCCTCTTCAAACTCGTCATAGCCTTCATCCGACGCCTGTTCGTAGCGGACGGTATCCGCTTCTTCTTCGTCGATGGTCTCCTCTTCCAGCGTCCCTGGGCGTGCGAAAGCCGCAACCTGTTCCTGCGCCGGAGCCACAGCCCGATCAGAAGCCTCGGGGGCAGGTACCATCTCATCGTCTTCCTCGACAACGTCTCGAATCGTCTGAGTTCCCTTCGCAGGCGCCGCAGCCGCTCCAGCAGCCACCGAATCCCGCCGGTGAAATTCGCGATTCCAGTCCACTGAAGTTGCAGCCGACTCTATGGGTTTTTCGTGAACAGGCTGCACGTCCTCGTGCTGCTCAGCCTGCAACTCGACGGCAGGGGCGGCGAAAATCGGTTCGTCGTCCGGGAAAGTGGCGGCGATCGGCGCGGCAGATTCGGCCCCCAATTCGCTAGCTCGCTCGAAGCCTCGATCTTGCGCACGTGACGGCTGCGTTATGGGAGGCTGCGCTAACCCACGATACTTGGAAATTGATTCTCCCGGAAGAAGGATCGGCTGGTATCCCGCTGGCGGTCCAAACTGATGGCTTCTGCTGGATTCTTGCTGACGCGGAGCTGTTACAGGCGGCGCACTTTCCACCGTTGGCGTTGCCAAGCGCGGCTCTGCAGCTCGGTCACGCCCATCGCTGCGTCCATCGCGACGTCCGCCACGACGACGCCGGCGACCCCGCCAGCCTCCGCGTTCACGCTCTTGAGAATCCCTGCCGCCGGAAGTTTCCACGGAAGCTGCGGCCGCTATCGACGGTTGGCCGTCCACATGTTCGTCGGCTCCATCAAGATACCGGCTCTCTTCCCCCTCAAACCTCGTTGCCGTCTCGGCTGCGCCATCTCCTTGAGTCGCTGACACAATGGAAGTCTCGTCTTCCTCGTGACTCGGCTGCACCCGCAAATCCTGTACGCCTCGACTGGCCGGTACGACGTCCGTCACATCCTCGTCGTGCTCTTCCAACTCCATAAAGTCGGAAACGTAGAGGAAGGCATCGCGCTCCAGGCCGATGTCAACGAAGGCCGATTGCATTCCTGGCAGCACACGGGTCACACGGCCTTTGTAGATGGACCCCGCCAGGGTATATTCATTTTCGCGCTCGAGGTAGATTTCCGCGAGCAGATCGTCCTCCACCAGGCCCACTTTGGTCTCGTGAGGCGTGGAAGAAACAAACAACTCTTTATTCATGGACACTCCGGTCCCGCCCTGACTAATGTAAGAAAGTCGGGCGGGCTTCACCGGGGCGAAGCGAGGAAGGAAACGGGAGGATATCGAGCGTCGCGATGCTGGCCCCGGAGGAGGGACGGCTAGGGCCTGGGAGGTTGCTCCCTGACCGAATCCGCTGCACAAGCTTGGGTATCTTCTGCACTATTCGCTTTCGTCTGCCGGGTTTGTGACCGCACTCTCTGACCGTTTCCGGTCGGGGGGCCGTTTCCCTGCCGGCAGCGTTATTGCGTCAATCCTGCCCGGCCTTCAACTGCTCGACTGGCCGGTGAAATGCCCCCTTTACGCGAGGGCGATCGATATTTTTGGGGCTGCGCCCATCGAGCGCAGCAATTTGCTCTCTACCGTCTTCCCACTTCAAGCTTCACGAACCCTTAGCTGGCTCACCCAGCTAATTCACAAACCGGCGCATTCGAACATTCATTACCATCCCCAGCGCCAGGAACATGAACAGAACGGAAGACCCACCGTAACTCATCAGCGGCAGAGGTATTCCAGTGACCGGCATAAAACCGACCACCATGCCAACATTGACCAGGATATGGAAGCTAAGCACCGCCACCACACCCATCACGACGAACGTGCCAGCGCGGTCGGGCGCTGTTTGCGCGTTCTGGGTCAAACGCATCAGCACTATGAAGTATAACAGCAGAACCCCGAGTGCGCCCACGAATCCGTGCTCCTCGGAGAATGCCGCGAAAATGAAGTCCGTTTGTGGAACTGGCAGGAACGCCCCGTGAGTTTGCGAGCCTTTCCCACCCCACAATCCCCCAGAGCCCACGGCAATCTTGGATTGCTCAACTTGGTACCCCGACCCCTGAGGATCGTCTTCCGGCTGCAGAAAGCTGGTCAGCCGCTGCTTCTGGTAAGTCTTTAGAATGTGCACTCGCGGGGTGAAGAACACCGCTCCCACGCCTACCGCCGCAAGCAGAGCCACCGCCAATCCTTGTTTCCACTGCATTCCGCCCAGGAAAACTCCCATAATGGCGATGGGAATATAAGTGAGAGCCGTCCCCAGATCAGGCTGCGCCAGCACCATCAGCATTGGAATGCCGACGATTGCTCCGGCTTTCATGAAGTCCGGCCAGGAAAGTTCCCGGTGCCGGAGATCGGCAAAATACTTCGCCACGGCGAGAATGAGGATCAGCTTCACCCATTCGGAAGGCTGGAAGTGGTTGCCGCCGGGCATTTTAATCCAACGCCGCGCTCCTAAGTATTTCTGTCCAAAGATCATCACGGCCATCAGCGACGCGACCGCCGCAATGTAAAACCAGTGGATTCTGTCCAAGAGCGCCTGATAATTGACCAGACTGATCAAAAACATCATCCCCACGCCGGCGAAAACCCAGTAAATCTGCTTGATGTGCGACCCAGCAAACTTGGTGTGCATTGTGGCGCTTCGGATCTCCATCACGCCCAGCCCACAGATCATGAGCACCAAGACCAGCAGCAGCCAGTCGAAATCGCGATATGAAACGTAACGGCTCATGAGTTCTGAGCACCCAGTATCGAGTACCGAGCAACTCCCTCCATCCGCAGATTTCCCTCGCCGATTGTCCTCATTGCATTTTCCCGGTATTCGGTACTAGGTACTCGGTACTGGCCATGCCTGGAGCAGCAGTCGCCAGCACCGACGGCTTCTTCGGTAAAATCAGAGAGAACCGTCCGCCCTCCAGCTTGTCCCCCTCGGGCGCAGTCCACAAAGCCCCCATGTCAACTTTGCCATCGCTCTTCGGCGCATCCACCATCTTATTGGGCACGCGCCGCTGCTTGTCGACATACGCCTTAAGCACCTGCGTCGCCAAACGCGCCGCCAGCTTTCCGTGCTCGCCACCTTCAAACAGCACACACACAATAACGTCGGGATTACGCCGCGGCGTGAATCCGACGAACCATCCATTCTGATTGAGCGCTTCACTGTTCTTGAACTTGGCGCGAGTCGCCAGCGAGACAATCTGCGCCGATCCCGTCTTTCCTGCTATATCAATCCCAGGAATATGCGCCGAAGGAGCAGTGCCTTCCGGCAGCAGAACCCGCGACATCGCATCGGTAATAAAGGTCCACCCGTTCGGATCGATAGGAACGTTCTTCGTTTCCGTAACATGACTCGTCTCGACGTATCCGCTGGGGAGCTCTTGCGGATCGACGACGTGGGGCACAACCAGGCGGCCGCCCATGGAGATCGCGGCGATCGCGCGCATCAATTGCACCGGCGTGATTGCCACCGCGCCCTGCCCGATGCCCACCGAAATCGTTTCCCCGGCGAACCACTTCTGTTTGAAGTTCCGAATCTTCCACTCCTCCGAGGGCATCACTCCGGTCACTTCGTTGGGCAGGTCAATGCCGGTTTTCTGTCCCAGACCAAGAGCGGTAGCGTATTTGGCGATGCGGTCGATGCCTAACTTTTCCGCCAGAGTATAAAAGAACACGTCACAGGACTGGTAGATGGCTTTCTCCAGAGTGACGGGGCCGTGCCCGCTTTTCACCCAGCAGCCAAAGCGACGTCCGTAGAACTCCGCTCCGCCGGTGCAGTTCACGTGCAGGTCTTGTGCGATTCCTTCCTGCCAACCCGCGACCGACATGATGATCTTGAAGGTCGAACCCGGCGCAAGCTGCGCCTGAATCGCTTTGTTCAACAGCGGCTTGTCCGGGTCCGTAACCAGCTTGTTCCATTCGTCGCGAGAGACGCGTACGGCAAAATCGTTGGGATCGAATGTCGGCCGGCTCACCATCGCCAGAATTTCCCCGGTCCGCGGATCCATCGCGACGATTGCGCCATTCTTCCCTTCCAGCGCTTCCTCGGCTGCGATCTGTAAGTCAATGTCGACCGTAAGCTTCAACTGTTTTCCGGGAATCGCATCCGTTTCCCCCAACAGCCCCACTTCGCGGCCATGACTGTTCACCAATTCCTGCCGCGCTCCGTTCTTTCCCATTAACGCGTTGTTATACTGCCGCTCCACGCCAGAAACTCCCACCACATCGCCTGGGCTATAAAGTTCGAACTGTGGCTGGTTGAGCATGTCTTCCGTCACTTCGCCGACGTAGCCAATCAGGTGCGCCATGAACCCGTTGCGCGGATACAGACGCCGGTCCGCCCTGATCGTGTCCAGTTCAGGCAGCTCGTTGCGATGCGCCTCGATGAAGGCCTGCTCATCCGGCGTGATGTCTTCCTTCAGAAAGATCGGCTGGTACTGCGGCATGGCAGCGAAGTGGCGAATGCGCGCCCGTACTTCATTCGCATCCAGATGCAGACCTTGCGCAATCAGATCCGTGTCAGCATTCAGGTCACGGGAAGAATCGCGCAACAGCAAAGCCGAAAAGGACGGATAGTTGTCCACGATGATGCGCCCTTCGCGGTCCAGAATCTTGCCGCGGGGCGCCAGAATCGGCACATTGCGGATACGGTTCTTTTCGGCAAGCGTAGCGTACAGATCGGTCTGCATTACCTGCAGCCGCCACAATCCGTAAGCCAGCACAAGGAAGATACCCAGGATCAGGTACTGCGCCGCCGTTAGGCGGATTGCCGATACTTTTTCGTCACGACCGAACATCCGTTCTCAGTTCTCGGTTCTTTGTTCATACACGACTCGCCATGCGGGTCGCAGCCTCTTCAGTCTCAGTGAGGGGTGTATACCAATTCTAGCTCTTAAGGGACCTGATCCGGGAGGTCGGAAAGTAACGTAAGTCACGGCTCGCTCTGGCTGAAAACTGAGACCTGTCTTTCAAGTTCTCTGCTTAAATCTATCCAGCAGAAAATACAAGCCCACGCCGAGAACAGCGTTCGCCAGCCCGGCCAGGATTTCCCGGCTCCAGCTCCAATTCAGCGTCAGACTGACCATGCCGCGGGCAACCGTGAAGTAAACCGCCTGGTGCAACAGGTAGAACCCCAGCGTGACCAGCAGCCGCGCGCCAGCGTTCTCGACATCCAGCTTCGCGCCCAGCGACGACGCCCCGTAACCCACCACCGTCTTGGCGATACCGTAGATTCCGATCGGATAAGCCCCCAGCATGTCCTGCACCAGGCCAATGGCTGCCCCGGTGAAGAGGCCCGAAATCGGATTCCGCCGCGCCATGGCAAAGAAAATCGTCACCAGCAACGGCAAGTCGAAGATGGAAAAGAACGGAAGACGTCTGGGCACGAACGCTTGCAGAAACAGCGCCAGCAATGGCACGCCCACCGTTACCGGTATGCTGAACCGGTAAACCTCAATCTGCTCCCCTGATGTGTAAGTGATGGGCACGCTAGTTGGGATTATCTTCCGTTGCAGGCGGTTGAGGATTAGGCTGTGTGACGGGAGGTTTGGGCCGCGCCGGTGCAGGTTTCGCCAACCCGCCCGCGGCATTTGATGCGGCCGCGTTTGGAGAACCGCTATTCACTACTGGATCGCCGGAAGCCGGCTTAGGCGCAGTTTTCTTTGCAGCTTGGCTGTTCCCGGTCTGGCTGTTCCCGGTCTGCCCGTTGACTGGCACACCCTGCGCACTACCAGTGCTCACAGCCTTCGCGCCAGCTGGAGTCGCAGCCGTCGGGCCAACGCCCGCAAACTTGGCGATAGACGGCGTCGCAGCGTGTTGAGCAGCCTCAGGTTTCACCGAACTCTCAACCGGAGTCAGCGGTTTTGTGCCAGCGCCCGTCTCTTGTCCCGGCGGGACCACCTTATCGGTTCCCGAGGCACCCGCTGCAGCCGCCGCATCCGCCACCGGCTTGTCCGGAACCGACGGCAACCGCTGCGCCAAAATGTCGGCCGCGCGCACTCGGACCCCGCTGTCGACCACCGCATTCTGTTCCTGCTTTTCCGTAACCACCAGCACTTCTTCCAGACGGCTCAGATCGGCCGCCGGCTTCACCTCGATCTTCAAGAACATTTCCCGCCCCGGGCTAACCTTGGTGACTGTGCCCACCGGCAGTCCCTTGGGAAAAATCTGGTCACCTCCGCTGCTCAGCACAGTGTCGCCGGGGGCGACTTGCTCGTCGCTCATCACCCTTTCTAAAATCACCGCCCCGTCAGGAGTTCCTTTGAGCACGCCCTGTAACCGTGACTTCTCCAGCATCGCGCCCACTCCGCTGGTCTGGTCGTTGATCATCAGAACTAACGAAGTCGAAGGGTACACCCGCAATACTTTGCCCACGATGCCACCCGCCGTAATCACCGCCATGTCGGTTGCAATACCTTCATTCGAACCCTTATCGATATAGATGGACCGTGACAGATCGCTACCGCTCGACCCAATCACCTGCGCTGGGACCGTCTTGGCGATGACCTGCTCTTTAAAAGACAGCAACTGCTGCAAACGGTGGGCCTGCTCCGCGTCTTCGCTCAGCCGCACCTGCTCGAGGCGCATCTGCTCGATCTGCTGTTTGAGTTGGCGGTTTTCCGCCCGCACCCCGCGCAGGAAGAAATAGTTGTGCCAGAGATTGCTGGTGTCGTTCTGCGCCCACACCAGTGCGCGCTCGAGAGGAGTGATCGCATCCACTGCCCAGACACGGATCAGACGCGTGTTCTCCGCGTCCCCGGTGCGCTTGACCTGGACCGCGAGTCCCAGCACCTGCAGAAATAACACTCCCACCAGAATGGTCAGATTGCGGTAACGGCCAAGTACGGATTCCATAACGTCAGTTGCGAGTACTCAGTACCAAGCACCGAAATGAGGCATCAAGCAGAAGGCAATGGCAGACGCTCGCAACGAAGTGCTGCCCGCGGGAACATACTTTTTGTTCGTCTGCATGGAGCGGCGATACTCTCTTAATTCTTCTACTGGTCGCAGTACTCGCAATTCGGTACTCGCAGCTACTCGATCGAAATCTTCCGCAGCAGCTTGAAGTCGCTGAGCATCTTGCCCGTGCCCAGTACCACGCTGCACAGCGGATCGTCTGCAATGGAAACCGGCAGCCCGGTTTCTTCGCGAATGCGCTTGTCCAGATTCTTCAACAGTGCCCCTCCGCCCGTCAGCACGATGCCGCGGTCGCTGATGTCCGCCGAAAGTTCCGGCGGCGTCCGTTCCAGGGCCACGCGAATCGCATTCATGATCGTCGAAACGCACTCGCTGAGCGCCTCGCGGATTTCGCCATCATCCACCGTAATGGTCTTGGGCACGCCTTCGATCAGGTTGCGTCCCTTGATCTCCATGGTCATCGGCTTGTCGAGTTGGTGCGCGGAACCGATCTCCATCTTGATCTGCTCGGCCGTGCGTTCGCCGATCAGCAGGTTATATTTCCGCTTCAGATAATTCATGATGGCTTCGTCCATTTGATTGCCGGCCATCCGCACCGAACGCGAGTAGACAATGCCACTCAAAGAAATCACGGCGATGTCCGTCGTGCCACCGCCAATGTCGACCACCATGTTGCCGCTAGGCTCCGTAATCGGCAGCCCGGCTCCAATCGCCGCCACCATGGCCTGCTCCACCAGATGCACTTCGCTCGCCTTGGCGCGATACGCGGAGTCCATGACCGCCCGCTTTTCCACCTGCGTGATCTCCGAAGGCACTCCGATCACAATCCGCGGATGCACCAGCATCTTCCGGTTGTGCGCTTTCTGGATGAAATAGTTCAGCATCTTCTCGGTGACTTTGAAGTCGGCGATCACGCCGTCTTTCATGGGCTTGATGGCGACGATGTTGCCGGGCGTGCGCCCCAGCATTTCTTTCGCCTCTTTGCCCACGGCCTCCACTTCGCCGGTGTTCTTGTTGATGGCGACAATCGAGGGCTCGTTCACAACAATGCCCTTGCCGCGTGCATACACCAACGTGTTGGCCGTCCCCAGATCGATCGCCAGATCGCTCGAGAACAGGCTGAATAAAGACCTGAGGTTATGGGAACGTGATGAATGAAAGCCGTTGCTTGACATGACGAACTCTTCTCTCTCGCTTTTGCCTATTCGAACAGCTCTGCTTCCGGGAAAACCCGGCTTGCACGAACTTATTACACCGACTACTGCGCCACCTACTGGATAATAATTTTCTTTTGCTGCGTATTCACTCCGCCCTGCGACGTCTGCGCCGTTATCGTAATCACGGCTTCTCCAGTGGCCAACGGCGGCGTGAAGTAATGGAACGTGCCATCCGTGGAGATCATCGGCACCTCCCGCCCATTCACCATCACCCGGGCCCCGACTTGCGTCTTGCCGGTAACTTCAATCACATGTCCGTGCTGAATGAAGGGATCCAGTTCCAAGTCGATGGCTTCGTTCTGTTTGCCCTTGGGAATAATAGTGAAGCGATTTTTCTCGCTCTCCACCGACTCTTTCCCTGACGCTTCGTACGACTGTACCACCCAGTAGTACGCACCTTCGCCCAGACTTGTGACCGTAACATCCGCTGTATTCACTCTCTTATCTACCAGTGTAGAAGAAAAGTAGGGATTTCTCGATATGCGAAGCCGGTAACCAGAAGCATTCGCCATCTGCGTCCAGGAAAATTCCACATCCTTGGTCGTCTCTCCCGAAGTAAAAATCGGCGCCATATTCGCCGGAGAAATCGGTGTCGGAGGCCCCGTGCCTTTCGCTTTCTCCATGTGCGTTTCTTCTTGCCGGAAACTCACTTTCTCCCAGTTCGCCAACTGCACGGTCTCCCCGTTGCGCGTCACTTCGCCAGCACCCTTCTTCATCAGGATCTCGTGTTGATCCATCTTGGGATCGTTGTGCACCTGCGCCATCGACTCCGGAGCCAGCGATGCCGTCGCTCCATCCACAATCACCTGCGATTTCGAACCCTGGGAATAAGTCGCGGTCGAAAGATCCACCGTCCCAGTACTCACCGCCACAGCCACATTCGTCTGCTGCTGATCGTTGGCCGAGTTTTCTTCAATCACAATCAGCGAGTCTTGTTTCACGGTGTAGCTGGTGCCGTCGTTGAATACCACCTTCGCCATGCCTTCCGAGCCGGTCTGCACCACGTCACCTTTATCCAGAGGGACGTTGTAGTCCGCCGCCAGCCAGCTACTGCTACTGCCCTTTTTCACTCGCACTGTACCATCCAGCGCCGTAAAGTGAGCCTGTTGCGCCGTGGAGAGGCCACTACCCGCAGGAGGAGCCATGCCTGCCACGCGCTCCAATACTTTGTTGGCCACGCCGTCGGCCGCCTTGATGCTGCTCTCGGTAAACTGCGGAAAGGCCAGTCGCATCCCCAGCAAGCATAGCAGCGTCCCCGCCAGGATCATCATGGCCACACTGCGGTACGTGACCGTTGTCCATGCGATGTGGATGCCCGGTTTGCGAGTCGACGAAGACACGTGGACTAAAAACCTTATTCAAGCCTTTTGAATATGCGGTAATTCAAACGTTACCACAAGCCCATTAGCGGTAAGAATAGGTAATCAATGGGGAACGTTACCTTCGTGTTGTGTCGTGTCCGTCCGGACTGTCAACCGTCCCGTATCTTCCTCTGTGTGACCCGTGTCCCCTGTGGCTAAGGTCTAAACCCTACCTCTAGGCGTGCAATGACAGATCCTCAGTCTTCCGCTATCCTTTTCCACTCATGGCCAGCCCTACGCCAACGGTTTCTTTCCCCGGTCGCGATCACCAATCATTCTTCGCCAGCGGCATGGCGATCATCTGGGCAATCGCCCTCGCGAAGTTACTCTTCCACATCTACTTCAACAACCGCTACGGCTACTTTCGCGACGAGTTCGATTACATGGCCTGCGGCGATCACCTCGCCTGGGGATATGTCGACCAACCTCCGCTCATCCCGTTCCTCATCCACATCTGCCGCACCGTACTCGGAGATTCTCTCCGCAGCATTCGTTTCATACCCGCACTGGCTTCTTCTCTTTTGGTGCTGCAAACCGCCGTCCTCGCCCGCGAGTTCGGCGGACGCCGCTTCGCACTGCTCCTCAGCGCCATCACTATCCTTATCGCGCCGCAGTATCTTTCCAACGGAAGCCTGCTGGGTACCAACTGCCTCGAACCAAATCTCTGGATGGGCTGCGCGTATTTCGCTATCCTCGCTATTAAGCGCAACAATCCCCGCTATTGGCTGTGGTTTGGCGTGATCGCAGGCATCGGCTTGCAGGAAAAATATTCCATCGCCGTTTTCGGATTCGGCATGGTTGTCGGCCTTCTGCTAACTGCTCAACGCCGCGTCTTCCTGAACCCATGGATCTGGATCGGCGGCCTCGGAGCGTTCTTAATCTTCCTGCCCAACCTGCTGTGGAACGTCCACTATCACTGGCCCTTCGTCGAACTCATGCATAACATCCGCGCCGAAGGCCGCGACGTCATTCTCCCTCTGCCGCAATTCTTCTTTCAGCAGACCCTGCTAGTTCACCCCTTCACCGCGCCCATCTGGCTCACTGGACTCTTTGCGCTGCTCTTCTCTGCACGCCTCAAGCCCTACCGCGCGCTCGGCTGGTGCTACCTGGTCTGTTTCACCACCTTTTTTATTCTTCACGGCAAGAATTACTATCTCGCTCCGATTTATCCAATGCTGCTGGCCGCAGGCGCGGTCATCATCGAATCCGCTATCCACGGCCGGCAATCTTCAGGCACAGAAAACGCTCACCCACGTCGCAGATGGCTCAAAGCGACCATCATAATCCTGCTCCTTGCCGGCGGCGTCCGGCTCGTCCCCATCGTCGTCCCGGTTCTTTCTCCGGACAACTTTCTCGCCTACGCGAAAAGCCTCCCCTTCAAGCTTCCAGTCATGGAACACAGCCACGCCCGCGCGGTACTGCCGCAGTGGTACGCCGATCAATTCGGTTGGGAAGAAATTGTCGACGAAACCGCGCTAGCCTGGAACCGCATCCCCGCCCAAGACCGCGCCAACTGTGGCATCTTCGCCCAGGACTACGGCCAGGCTGGCGCCATCGATTTCCTCGGCCGCCGCTACGGCCTGCCGCCAGCCCTCAGTGGGCATCAAACCTGGTTTCTCTGGGGACCGCGCGGCTACTCCGGCAACTGCCTGATCGTTCTCGGCGACAACCGGGAACAACTGGAACAGCTTTTCGATCACGTCGAATACGTCGGCACATCCGGCGACAATCCCTACGCGCTCGAGAAACAAATCGGCGTCTTCATCTGCCGTGGCGCGAAGTTCGGCACCCTCGCCCAACTCTGGCCCCAACTCAAACGCTGGCGCTAGAACCGACAAAACAGTTCGTCTCAGTCTTGTTGAACTGCAGTTTTTCGCGGGCCGCCCTTGACATCGTCAGACGCGGTCATCAACAATTATCCGCACTTCAAATCGGTTCTAAAGTCACGACCAAATCGTTCCGCCGTTCAGAAAACTTCCTCGACGAGGTTCTTTCATGATGTGCGCTGCACGCCTAGCCATCTTCTTCTGTTTTCCACTCGTTCTCTCTGCCGTCCTTTCCGCGCAAAAAGTTTCTGTCTCCCAGCCCACCATCTGGGCTGAAAAGCCAGACGTCGCCGCCTTCGAGAAGATCGAGACCGACCGCCTCGCCGCCGCCCAGCGCTCCGTCGACACTCTGCTCGGCGCCAAGGGCCCGCGCACGATTGAGAACACTCTCGTCCCGCTCGACGAAGCTTTTCACCAGATCAATTCCGCCGCCTACTTCGCGATGCTGATGGAGCAGGTCCATCCCGACGCCACTTTCCGCGATCACGCCACAGCCATGCTCACTAAAGCCAGCGCCGCCCAGACCGCTATCGCGCTCAATCACGATGTTTACAACGCTCTCGCCGCGCTCGATCTTTCCAAAGCTGACGCCGCCACTCGTTACTACGTGACACGCCAACTCCTCGAATTCCGTCTCGCGGGCGTCGATAAAGACGATGCCACCCGCGCCCGCCTCAAGAAATTAAACGACCAGGCCACCGAAGAGCAGTCCATGTTCGATCGCAATATTTCGGACGGCCAAAAAACGATCGAGGCCGATCCCTCCGAACTCGACGGCCTGCCCCAGGATTACATCGACCGCCATAAGCCAGGCGCCGATGGCAAAGTTCACATCACCACCGACTACCCCGATGCGTTTCCCGTCTCCACCTTCGCCAAGAGCGATTCCCTGCGCCGACGCATGGCTCTCGCCTTCGGCACCCGCGCCTACCCCAAGAATCAGGAAGTCCTCACCAGCCTCATGAAAACCCGCTACGAGATCGCCACACTGCTCGGCTATTCCTCCTGGGCCGACTGCAATGCCGCCGATAAGATGATCGCCAAAGGCCACAATATCGCCGACTTCATCCAGCAAGTGAACGACGCTTCCCGCGCCTTGTCCCAACGCGAATTTGAAATGCTGCTCGCCGAAAAACAGAAGACCGACCCCGGCGCCAACGAAATCTGGGACTACGAACGCGGTTATCTTTCCGAATTAGTTCGCCGCGCCAAGTACGATTTCGATTCTCAATCCGTCCGCCCCTATTTCCCTTTCATGGAAGTGAAGCAAGGCATCCTCGATACTGCCGCCGACCTGTTCCACGTCAGCTTTCAGCAGGAACAAAACGTCCCCGCCTGGGATCCCGCCGTCGAAACCTGGATCGTCATCGACAGCGGCAAGCCCATCGGCCGTTTCTATCTCGACATGCATCCGCGCCCTGGCAAGTTTAGCCACGCCGAAATGGCTCCGGTACTCGACGGCATCCGCGGCAAGCAACTGCCCGAGGCCATCCTCGTCTGCAATTTCCCCGTACCCACCTCCACCGATCCCGGCCTCATGGATTACGGCGACGTACAAACTTTCTTCCACGAATTCGGTCACCTCATGCACCACATCCTCGGCGGCCAGCAACAATGGGCCGGCATCAGCGGCATCAGCATGGAATCCGATTTCGTCGAAGCTCCCTCCCAAATGCTGGAAGAATGGATTCGCAGCCCGCAGGTCCTCGCCAAGTTTGCCCGCCACTACAAAACCGGCGAGCCCATTCCTGCCGACCTCGTCGCCCGCATGAATCGCGCCTCCGCCTTCGGACGCGGCGGCTGGGTCGGCCGCCAGAACTCCTTCAGCGCCCTCTCCTACGACATCTACAAAACCAAGCCCGAGGACGTGAATCTCGACGCCGTCACCCTCGACGACGCCCGTCGCTACACCCTCTTTACTCCTCTGCCCGAGACCCATCTCTGGGCTTCCTTCGGCCACCTCGGCGGTTACTCCTCCGCCTATTACACTTATCTCTGGGATAAAGTCATCGCCGAAGATTTCTTTCTGCAATTCGACCATAACAACTTGCTCGCCGGCGACGCCCCCATGCGCTACCGCCGCGTAGTCCTCGAACCCGGCGGCTCCATGTCAGCTAATGATTTAGTGAAAAACTTCCTCGGCCGCTCCCAAAACATCACCGCCCTCCAACACTGGATGGCCGAAGAATTCGACGCATCCGTTGCAGGTCCAAAGTCAGCCGGAAAATGAACGGGGGGAGCGGACACTCTTGTCCGCTGTTTTTGACTCTGCCTTTGCTTTTGACTGGAGTCAGCAGTTGGATTGACTTGCCACAATGGCCCTCCTATCATCGCGCCACAGGGCTAATCTTCCCCCATGATCGGCCAGCTCATCTCCCACTACCGCATCGTTGAGAAGCTCGGTGGTGGCGGCATGGGTGTGGTCTACAAGGCCGAAGACACCACTCTGCATCGCTTCGTCGCCATGAAGTTCCTGCCCGACGAATTGGCCCGGGACCAGCACGCCCTGGCCCGTTTCCAACGCGAAGCGCAGGCTGCCTCTGCTCTGAGCCATCCCAATATCTGCGTGATTTACGAGATTGGCCAGGACCAGGGCCTGTCGTTCATGGTCATGGAGTATCTGGACGGACTGACCCTGAAGCACCGCATCGCAGGCCGGCCATTAGACACTGAAACCGTACTGTCGCTGGGCATCGAAATCACCGACGCACTCGACGCCGCTCACTCCCAGGGCATCATCCACCGCGACATCAAGCCGGCAAACATCTTCTTAACCAAGCGCGGTCATGCCAAGATTCTTGACTTTGGTTTGGCGAAGGTCATTCCCCTCGCCAGTTCTTCCAGCCACTTCGCAGCCGATCACACGCAGTCGCAGACAATGAACGAGCACCTCACCAGCCCCGGAGCGGCTCTGGGCACAATCGCCTATATGTCGCCGGAGCAGGCGCGGGGGAAAGAGCTCGACGCGCGCACCGATTTGTTTTCTTTCGGCGCAGTCCTCTACGAAATGACGACGGGCGCCTTGCCCTTCCGTGGCGATACTTCTGCCGTGATCTTCAATGCGATTCTGGAATACGATCCGCCTCCCGCAATCCGCCTGAACCCCGACCTTCCGCCCCGGCTGGAAGAGATCATCAACAAAGCGTTGGAGAAAGATCGCGACCTGCGCTACCAAAGCGCGTCGGAAATTCGCGCCGACCTGAAACGGCTGAAGCGAGAGTCCGAATCACGCCGCGGCGTACAGAGTGGTTCGGGATCGATCGCGGCCCCGGACGAATCTTCAGGCAAGTCAACGAATACGCCGCGTGCTCGCTCTGCCTCCGCTCCTGCCGTTACTCCGTCAGCGTCATCCAGGAGCGTCGGCGTCGCTGTTCCCGTGACACCGAAACCGAAGAGGAGAAGCCCGTGGCCGCTTGCCGCCGCCGTGGTCGTAGTAGTCGCAGCCATCGCAGGCTTCTTCTTCGTTCGCGTACGTTCCACCCCGCGCCTCACGGAAAAAGACAGCATCGTCCTCGCCGAGTTCACCAACACCACCGGAGATCCGATCTTCGAGAGCACGCTACGCCAGGGCTTGTCGTCGCAACTGGAGCAGTCGCCGTTCCTCAACCTGCTCTCCGACGAGCGCATCGCGCAAACGCTCACCCTGATGTCGCAGCCCAAGGACGCGCGGCTTACTCACGAATTGGCGCGCGAAGTCTGCCAGCGCACCGCCAGCGCCGCCACCATCGAGGGCTCTATTTCCACCCTGGGCCGCGAGTATGTTGTGGGACTAAAGGCTGTGAACTGTCGCAACGGCGACTTACTCGCAAATGAGCAGGCCACAGCCAGCCGCAAGGAGCAGGTTCTGAAAGCGCTCGCCGACGTGGCGACAAAAATGCGCGAGAGGCTGGGTGAATCCCTGACCTCAGTGCAAAAGTACGACGCGCCCCCCGAGAACGTCACCACGCCATCGCTCGAGGCGTTGCAGGCCTACAGCCTCGGTTACCAGGCACAAATAGTGAAGAACGATTACGCTGCCGCCATCCCGTTATTCCAGCGCGCCGTCAGTCTCGATCCCAATTTTGCCATGGCGTATGCACGCCTTGGATCCAGCTATGGCAACCTCGGCGAGACCGCCCGCTCCGCCGAGAATGCCCGCCAGGCCTACGAACGTCGGCAGCGTGTGAGCGAGCGCGAAAAGTTCTACATCGCTTCGCACTATGAGAATTACGTCGCCGGAGATCTCGAGTCCGCCCGCAAGACCTGCGAACTCTGGGCTCAGACCTACCCCCGCGACGACATTCCTCCCGGTAGTTTGGGCGTCATCTACGGCACGCTCGGCGATTACGATAAAAGCCTCGCCGCCGCCCAGCAGTCGCTGAAACTCAATCCCGCAAGCGGAAACGGATACGCCAACCTCGTCAACAGCTATCTGGTGGTTGATCGCCTGGATGAAGCCAGGGCAACAGCGCTCGAGGCGCAAGCCCACAATCTGGATAGTCCTCTCATCCACCTCAGCCTTTACAGCATTGATTTCCTGCAACACGATGCGGCAGGAATGGAGCGTGAAGCCGCCGCCGTAATAGGCAAGTCAGGATTCGAAGATTTTCTCTTCTACAACCAGTCCGACACGGCCGCCTATGCCGGACAATTTTCCAAAGCTCGCGAGTTGACGCGGCGCGCCTCCGTCTCCGCCCAGCACGCCGATGAAAAAGAGACAGCGGCAGCCTATGAAGCCGAATCCGCGGTGCGCGAAGCGTTGGTCGGCAACATAGGTCCAGCCAGGCAGCAAGCACAAGATGCGCTCGCTCTCTCCACCGGCAGAGATGTTGAGGCGATATCAGCCATCGCCCTCGGCCTCGCCGGCGACGCCTCCCAAACCACGCGCCTCGCCGACGATCTGGCCAAGCGCTTCTCGCAAGACACCATTGTGCAGTTCGAATATCTCGCCATGATCCGCGCCGCCATTGCTCTTCAAGCCGGCAAGTCCGCCAAAGCCATCGAAGCGCTCGCCCCGGCTCTTCCTTATGAACTCGGTTCTCCCGCGCAGGCTTTGACGTTCTCTCTCTACCCCGCGTATCTGCGTGGCGAAGGTTATGTGGCGGCTCACCAAAGCAGCGCCGCCGCAGCCGAGTTCCAGAAAATTGTCGACCATCCCGGCGTCGTGCAGAACGAACCCATCGCCGCACTCGCGCACCTCGGCCTGGCCCGCGCCTATGCCCTCTTCGGCGATCCCGCCAAAGCCGAAACCGCCTACCAGGATTTCCTCGCCCTCTGGAAGAACGCCGACCCCGACATCCCCATCCTCAAGCAAGCCAAACCCGAGTACGCCAAGCTGAAATAGTTCGCTCGTGTGGAGCGGACGCTCCTGTCCGCTGCCTTTGCCTTTGACTGTGTGTCAGCCACGGCGCTTGGAAGAGCAACGCCACGCAAAAGCACCGGGAATGAATGCGGACATTAACCCTGAAGGACATCCACTCTTCGCCCGCCGCCTCTCTGTTAATTTTCCGTTAAATTTGCCCCATCCAATTGACCGCGATACAGCCCGGCATTACTCTTGCAAGCCTATGCCCCCAGCCAACCTTGACCAATTGCGTCTCGCCTACAAGCAGGCCACAGACGAATGGGTTGCTACCATTCGCGCCGAGGAAGCGTTAGCCACTCCCGACCATTCCATGATCGCCATGGAGAAATGGGATGCAGCCCACTTCCTGGAACACGACGCACACACGAAAGCCACCGAAGCCCGCGAAGCCTACAAAGACGCCCTTCGCGCCGTCAACTACGGCATCTAGACGCAGCCGCGTGCGGGTGCCCTTAGGGTTTTGAAGGGGGCACCCGGCTATACCTCACTGCTTGCGAACTAACATGGATCATCGTTGAACCGCTATTTGGCTGGGAGGTAACTTAAATCAGGACGAAACTGGATGATGTCGCTTGTCTCCTTCTCGATCGACCGGTCGAGCCGATCGACAATGGAATCCGCCTCGGCCTGTCCAAACGCTTCTTTGAGCATGTCGCGGTAGGGCTTCACGTCGGGCTTGTCCTCAAAGTCCGCCCAGTTCTTGTGAGCAAAGGATAGGACAAAAGTTCCTGCCGTTCCGCCGTTTACCAACCGGTACCATCCATAATTCACGGCCCACTTGGTTTTTATTGTGCCCTCGTGAATCCGTTCGATGCCCGAGCGAAAATCCGACTCTTTCCCCGGGCGCACTTGAAAGGTGATGATCTCTGAGAACTTGGCCGGCCCCGTGTCTCCGCTTTCGTTGCTAATCTTGGGCAGGTACTCATAGTAGCGAGTGGTGAGCGAGTCCACGTAAGTCCCCACAACCTTCTGGAACTCCGCCAGGTCCGCCTCATCGGTAACGGCCGGCTTGTCGTAATCCGCCCAATGCTGGTTAAAGTGGCCGACCAGGAAGGTTCCCGTATTGTCGCCGCTGATTGTCTCCCATACCAGCAATGGCAGCGGGTCGTTTTGCTGCTTGTGCCACGCCGCCTTCTGCTTTCGTCCTGCCTCGTACTGCGGCACGTTTGTATTCTTCACTTTCTGGAACTCGATGCTGGCCAAGGTGCCGGGCTTATCCTGCGCGGCCAGCGAACATGCTACGAACAACATGATCCCAACAGCTGACAGCAGCTGATTGCGTTTCATTGTGTCCTCTTTTCTATCGATTGTTTAGGTTTCCCACACTTCAAACCGCACAAGAACCCCTCGCAGTCGCTTGGCTTGCGAGCTCAAGTTTCTAGTTTTAGTAAGGGGCCCGAGTGTAGATGGAAGGAACGCGAGCATCCTACACGTTTTCGTGCAGGAATGGCGAGCAATTAGTGAAGGCCCGCGAATGTCGTTTAACGCGGGTAGGGATCGGACGGGCTAATGCGGGTGCTAATTAGGATTTTCCGTAGCGTTCCTGAATAAGCTCGCCGATAGAAGCGTAAGCCTCACTCAGCGTCTTTTCATCCGGCAAGAACACGATGCGAAAATGCTGCGTCCCAGCCTTCTGACCAAAGCCGGAACCATGCACGACCATCACGTACTTCTGCCGAATGAGTTGCTTGACGAAGACTTCGTCGCTCTCGGGAATATCGATGCGCGGGAAAGCGTAGAACGCACCGCGAGGCGCAACGCAACTCACGCGCGGCGTCGCTTCGCACCACTTCTGCGTAAGATCGCGGCGCGAGCGCAGCTTGCGCTGCACTTCGACCAAATGATCCTGCGGACCTTCAAGCGCCGGCTTGATGGCATATTGCTCCGGATGATTGGCGCACAACCGCGCCCGCAGCAACCGGTGAATGCCTTCTGTATAAGGTTTCACCGCCGCAGCGTCGCCGGAAACAATCCCCCAGCCAATGCGCCATCCCGGAACCAGATAGTTCTTCGACATCCCGCCGAAAGTGATGCAAGGCACATCCGGCGCAACCGAAGCGAATGCAATATGCGGAGTTCCATCGAGAATGAGTTTGTCGTAGATCTCGTCCGAGAAGACAACCAGATTGTTTCGCCGCGCGATCTCGGCAACCTGCTCCAGCATCTGCCGCGAGCACAACGAGCCTGTCGGATTGTTGGGATTGATCAGCACAATACCGCGCGTCCGCGGCGTGAGCTTGCGTTCGACGTCAGCCAGTTCCGGCTGCCATGCATCGTCTTCGTTGAGGTCGTAAGCGTTAAGCGCGATACCCAACTTGCACAGCACCGCCGAGTACAGCGGATAGTCCGGACTCGGCGTAAGAATATCCTCGCCAGGATTCACCAGCGCGGAAATGCACAGATCGACAGTTTCACTCACGCCCGAAGTGACGAAGACATCGCGCACCGTCGTGATGCCCTTGCGTGCCGCCTCACCGCGAATCGCTTCAATCGCTTCTGGAATTCCCGGGGACGGCGCGTAGCCATTCTTCCCATCGCGCATTGCCTTATAGACAGCTTCGATAATGTGCGCGGGAGTCTGGAAGTCAAAGTTAAGAGGATCGCCAACATTCAGCGGCAGAACTTTGTGTCCCAGCTGAATGACTTCATCCGCCACGCAAGCTAGATCGCGAATGGCATAGCGAACATTATCAAGGCGCTTGGCAGCGGTGATTTCGTGGGCTGTTGTCGCTGGAGTCATGGAAGCCTCGCCGCAGCGGGCATGAAGACCGCGGCCTGTCATTAAGAGTGCAAGAAGGATTTTAACCGCAGAAGCGCAGAGCGTGCAGATAAAACGGATGGTGTGTGATTTAGTGCGGGGTGAAGCTGATGGAAATATCCTCGACCGTTTGCGCTCCGGCCGGAACGAACTTCCACTTCATCACCGCCGTTGCAGCACTCTCGGCCAGGATGGGATTGCCCCCAACAACATCCACATTGCTCACCTTCCCGTCAGGATTAACCGTGACCTTCAGACGAACCAGGCCTCCGATTTGAGCATGCTTCAACAGTTCGGAATACTCAGGTTTTACGGAGACCAGCACTTTGCGATCAGACTTGGGACCTTTCTGGGCCAGCAAGGCAGGCACGAGTCCGCCGATGAAGCAAAGCGTCAGAGTCGCCGATGCAACACTTCTCTTAACGCTTCCCGTGGTGGCAGAAACAAGATGGTTGGGCAAGACAAATCCTTCTGCGGACGGATTGAACCCCAAGTTGCGCTAACGCTAGGTCACGCGAGACACACAGGCAAGATTACCAACGTACTTTTATTACTTAGTCTCTCGCGACACTGGGAACACAGAGGCAAGTAGCCTCTGCGTCACGATTTGTTCGTCTATTCTCCCCGGTCGATCTGAGCCTTCTGCAGCGTGTCTGAGTAATCAACGTAGACGGACTTCCATTCGGTGTAGAAGTCGATGGCGCCAATGCCACCTTCGCGGTGACCATTCCCAGTTGCCTTCGTGCCGCCAAAAGGCAAGTGCACTTCCGCTCCGATCGTGGGCGCGTTGATGTAGGTGATTCCGGCATAGAGATCGCGAATAGCGGCGAAAGCCTTATTCACGTCCTTCGTATAGAGCGCGGACGAAAGGCCGTACTCGATCCCATTGGCGATCTCAATCGCATCTTCCATATCGTCGCAAGGAATGATCGACACCACGGGGCCGAAGATTTCTTCCTGCGCGATGCGCATCTTGGGATCGACATCGGTAAATACGGTCGGTTCCATAAACCAGCCATATTGATAATCGCCCTGGTCCAGGCGGTTGCCGCCGCACATCAACTTAGCGCCTTCGTTCTTGCCGATCTCGACATAGCTGAGATCGGTCTGGAGCTGCTTCTCGTTGATCGCCGGACCCATCTCAACTGTTTCGTCCAGCCCATTACCGACTTTGAGCTTCTTGGCGCGCGTCACGTAGCGCTCAATAAACTCCCGATAGACGCCCTTCTGCACGATGATGCGGCTCGTCGCGGTGCAACGCTGACCGGTGGTGCCGAAGCCTCCCCAGAGTCCGCCTTCGATGGCAAGGTCGAGGTTCGCGTCGTCGAGCACAATCATTGGATTCTTGCCGCCCAGTTCGAGCGAGCAGTGCTTAAAAGTCTTGGCAGCGATGCCGCCCACGATGCGGCCGACCGCAGAGGATCCTGTAAGCGAGATGGCGCGCACGTCGGCGTGCTCAGCGAGCGGAGTACCTACGTCGGCGCCGAAGCCGGTCACGATGTTGACAACGCCTTTCGGAATGCCGGCGTCGGTGAACGCGCGGACCAGATTAAACGTTGAGAGCGGAGTATCCTGCGCAGGCTTTATGACGCAGGTGTTGCCGCAGACGACGGCGGGCAGAAGCTTCCAGGAAGAAATCGCCATGGGGAAATTCCAGGGCGTGATCATGCCGCAGACGCCGATCGGCTGCCGCACAGCCATAGCAAACTTGTTGGGCATCTCGGAGGGTACGGTGGGGCCGAAGAGGCGGCGTCCCTCGCCGGCATTGTAGTAAGCGGCGTCAATCGCTTCCTGTACGTCGCCGCGGGTTTCGGCAAGAACCTTGCCCATTTCGCGGGTCATGTCGCGGGCATGGTCTTCTTTGCGGCCGATAAGAATTTCCGCGGCGCGAAAAACCATTTCCGCGCGCCGCGGCGCAGGCACGAGTCGCCATTTGGCGAAGGCGCGCGTAGCGGCGTCTACGGCGGCGTCAACATCGGCTTTGGCGGATTTCTGAAAAATGCCGACCACGTCGCGCGTGTCGGCGGGATTGCGATCTTCGAAAGTTTCGCCGGTCGAGGATTCGACCCACTCGCCGTCGATGAAATTCTTGAGGACTTTGGTTGGGGTGTGACTGAGAGTGGCCGGGGAAGCCAGCGTGTCGGTTGCCATGATATCTCCTTATGAATGTCTGGATATTGATGCTACAGCCGGAATAGAAGGTGCGGCAAGGGAGAGAACACTTTGGGTTGAGGCTTCACTTTGAGGGCCTGAGGAGTTATCCGCTTTACAAAAGAGAATCTGTGGTCTGCTTTCTCTTTCAGCACGAATCTGCTTAAATCAAATCCAGGCGCAACCCCGGTCGGTTGCTTGTGTTTCTACAATCGTGGTCGACATTCACTCGCATATTCTTCCGGAAGTAGACGACGGATCCAAGTCGTGGGAAATATCCGTCGCCATGTGCCGAATGGCCGCGGCCGACGGCATTACTCACCAGGTGGCCACACCTCACGCCAACGACCGTTACCACTATGACCGGCCGTATCTTCAGGGACTGGTCGCGCACTTGCAGCAACTTGTGGGCGACCTTCCCACACTCAGCCTGGGCTGCGACTTCCATCTCTCCTACGACAATCTGCAGGATGTGCTGGCAAATCCCGCACGCTATGCCATCGAGGGCTCGCACTACATGCTGGTCGAACTGAGCAACTATAGCGTTCCGCAGCAGATTACGGACTGTTTTACGAAGCTGGGCGACTGCGGGATCACTGCAGTGATCACGCATCCCGAACGCAATCCGATACTTCGCGAGACTCCGCAAAGGGTGGTGGAGTGGGCTGAGCAAGGGTGCGTGATCCAGATGACGGGATCGGCGCTCACCGGATTCTGGGGTGAACGCGTGCGCCGCGCCGCGCAATGGCTGCTCGAACATGATGCCGTCCACGTGCTGGCGACGGACGCGCACGATACCGAGAAACGTGTTCCCGTGCTCTCCACGGCGCGCGAAGCCGCCGCCGAAATCTGCGGGGAAGAAATTGCGGACGCTCTCGTCGAGGCTAACCCTCAGGCCATCATTCACTCACAGCCTCTGCCTTATTTTCCCCGGCCAGTGACGGGAAGCTATCGGAAGAGCCCGGGCGCGTAGCGGCTAGCAATCACCCTCATGCGCGGACCGTTTCGTAAGAAGACTCTGCGCGATGCTAGCTATAGCTAGGCTGAATGCTGAGTGGTAGTTGTTGGATCGGTCGAACGGTGCTTACTGCGGCCCCGACGCATCATGGTCGGAAGATGTGCCCGGTGCCGGATCGGCAGACGGCATCGGGGTGTTGCTAATGCGCGCTCCAGGCTCGGCACTGTGCGAGACCGGGTTCTGGGATGAGGAAGTCACCGATGCGGCATGAGAAACCTCCGGCCCAGTCGTCATCGCACTCTCCGGATTCAGCAGGTGGTCGTGGCTGGGTCCGAGCCCAAGGCTGATTAGAGCGCGCGAATCAGGTACGGTTTTCGATTGCCAGCCGTGATCGGCCTGATAGCGGCGCATGGCGTCTTCGCTGTCTTGATTCCAGGTTCCCGTCGGTTCGCCGCTCATATAATGTTCGCGGATCAGCGCTTCCTGAATCGCCTGCGCACGTTCGGGTTCAATCTTCTGCTGGCCGCGCGCGGTTGTTCTCCTCTTGGAATTCTTTCGCGAGATCGCGTGCGTGGATTTACTGTTGCGAGCGGTGATGGCTGCGTTCGATTTCGGATGCTTATTGGCCGCGGGATGCGATACTGGATGAGCCTTCGCCGCCGAGGATGAACTCGCACTCGAACCAGACGCGGCCGCCTTCGCGTGATTCTTCGGGGTCGGGGCCTTCGTGCCACCAGTCTTGTTGCCGGGCGAAGTCTTGCTCGAAGCATCGGTGTGGGCGACCGCTCTGCCGGGCAGGAAACAGACACAGGCCACCGCCAGCACGCAGGCTGCGCCTAACCATCTTCTTACGGTTTTCGCGCGATGCTTTTGTTCCAACGGGTAACCCTCGAGTTTCCGCCAAACGACCGGACCTGGTCACCTGCGCCAAAAGACAAAGCCCAACAGAAGCTGGCATTGTAATCATCCCCCATGGAAGGAAGCAATGCCAGTTCCCGTTGGGCTAATCCCTGGTTACGGAAGTGTCCCGGCCACGAAGATGGTTCCGTCCTGGCGAGTGGAACCGCGGGGGCGCACGAGGAATACCACGTCCTGACCGCTCTTCAGGTTCGATTCCACCTTGGTAAAATCATCTTCGCTGTTCACCGGCTGTTTGTTGACCTCAAGAATCACGTCGCCGCGGCCCAGATTGATGTCCTCGGCAAACGAGCCCGGTTTGACGTCCTGCACGATCACGCCCTTGCCCGACGGCATATCCAGCCTCTCCGCCATCTCGGGAGTAAGTCTGCGGACCGTGATGCCGAACTTGTCTTGCTTGGGCGTGCTCTCGTCGTTACCGCCCTCGTCATCGTTCAGGCGCGCCGCAAATAGCTTGGAACGGTCCGCGATCGTCACGGTCGTATTCTGCTTCTTGCCGTTGCGCAGGAAATCGAGCTGCACTTTGGCTCCCGGCTTGCGCGAGGCAATATCCGCCACCAACTCCGATCCCTTCGTGACCTTCTTGCCATCTACGGTGGTAATGGTGTCGCCCACTTTCAATCCCGCCTGGTCGGCCGGACTGCCGGCCACCACACTGGACACAGTGACACCCGTACCCGCGCCGTAGACCCGCGTGATGGCAGGATTCTCCACTGCGTCAAACATGATGCCGATGGAACCTCGCACCACACGATGCTCAGGTCCGATGAGCTGGTTGTAAACCTCAGCCACGGTATTGGAAGGAAGCGAGAAGCCCACGCCGGCATAGGCATTGGTCTCGCTCAAGATGGCCGTGTTGATGCCGATCACTTCGCCGTCCATATTGACCAGCGGTCCACCGGAATTTCCGGGATTGATCGCAGCGTCGGTCTGAATGAACGTCTGGAACTGGCGGTTAGGAACGATATCTCGTCCCTTGGCGGAAACGATGCCCGCAGTGACCGTGCCCACCTGCCCGAATGGGCTTCCGATGGCCAGAACCCAGTCCCCAACCTGCATGCTGTCAGAGTTGCCCAGCTTGGCGGCCGGTACCGAGCGGTCCATATCGATCTTGATGACCGCCAGATCGGTCTCCTGATCTTGGCCGATCACTTTGGCGTCGTGCTGTACCCCGGGAGGATCGTCCTGCAGACGCACGCGAATGCGGTCCGCCTTATCCACTACGTGGCGGTTGGTGACGATGTAGCCCTTGGGATCGACAATCACTCCCGAACCGAGCGAACGCTCGCGAATTGCGGCGTCACCGTTTGGGCCGCCTTGCCCGCCGAAGAAGCGGTTGAAGAAGTCATCCATTCCACCATTGCCGCCGCCGCTGTCGTCATCATCGGGGTTCTGCCCGCCTCGACGCCGATGCGGATTCTTTATGGTCGACTCGGTATTGATGTTGACCACGCTCGGCCCCAACTGCTTGGCGATCTGCGAAAATGTACCGGAGAGTTGCTTGGGAGAAGGAACCGTCAGCGGAGTCGCGTCGGAAGACTTCTGCCCTTCCTTGCCCTTCACTCCGTAGGAAACCACCGTGCCAATTAAAATACCCAGTGCCAGCGTTGCCGCAATGCTAAACGAATAGGCCCAACCGTGGGTCTTCAGGCGCAGCCAAAATGCCCGCGAATCCATATCTCTGCTTCCTCCGAGGACTATAAGCGCTTTTATTATACCCGTTTGCGAAGACACAGCTGCAATCACGAAGCTCTGCCGGGTCGATGGATCGCGGATATGCGATCCCAAGTCGGTTAGACGCACGAAATCGCGGTTGCGTTTAAAGAAGTTACTTCGCTTCGTAAACCGTTTTGCCGCCAACCACCGTGCGCAACACCTTTGTGGCCAGCACTTTTTCCGTCGAGGACGCAGTGACATCGCGGTCCAAAACGATGAAATCCGCGAGCATCCCCGGCTCCAGCTTGCCCTTTTCTTTTTCCTCGAACTCTGCAAAGGCCGAACCGGTCGTGTAAGCGGCGATAGCCTGATCCATGGTCAGCTTCTGCTCCGGAAAATATTGCTGCTTGCCGTCCTCACTCTTGCGCGTGACGGCTGCGTAGAGGCCGCGGAACGGCGTCACCGGCTCAACCGGATAATCGGTGCCAAAAGCCAGCGGCACGCCTTTGTTCAAGAATGCCGCCCACGCATAGGAAGTGGCGGCGCGCTTTGGCCCCAGTCGGTCCTGCGCCCAGCGCATGTCGGTGAGAACATGGCTTGGCTGCATCGACGCAATCACCTTCAGTTCCTTGAAACGCACGATCTGTGCGGGCGTAGTGACCTGCGCATGTTCGATGCGCAGGCGGTAATCGTCGCCTCCGTTTGCAGCCTTCGCCTTCTGCTCGCGTGCGACTTTCTCCGCTTCGGCGAAAGCATCGAGCGCCATTTGCACTCCTTTGTCCCCGATCGCATGAAACCCCAACTGGAAGCCCGCGAGCACTCGTTCCCTGGCCATGTCATTCAGCTTCGCGGTCTCATAGCGCGGCAAGCCCGAGTTGTTGGGATCATCGGCATATGGTTCAAGCAGCGCCGCCGTGTGGCCCCCCAGAGAGCCATCCATGAAGCCCTTCAGCATTCCGGTGTGCAGCATCAAATCCGATTGCGGATGCGAGTCGCGCTTCTTCTGCAACTCCTCGATGGAATCGTCGAAAGGCAGCCATTCGGAAATGCGCGCTGTCAGCTTGCCGTCTTTTTCGAGTTCCTCGTAAATCTGGAAATTTTGCCAATCCGGCGAATAATCCTGCGCAGAAGTCACGCCCTGCTCGGCAAGATCGGCCAGCGCGACTTCAATTCCATGCCGCCGCGCTTCGTGTGTCGGCTGAGGAATTACAGTGCGTACGGCACCTTGCGCAGTATCGCGCAGAATCCCCGTTGGCTGCCCATTGGCATCGCGATCAATTTGGCCGCCTTGCGGGTCGCGGTTGGCAATCGTAATACTCGCCAATCGCAGCGCCCGAGTATTGGCCACAGCAAGATGCCCGTCCACGCGATCCAGAATGACTGGATGCCCGCCCGAAACCTCATCCAGATCCCAGCGGCTGGGCAGAGCCTTCACCGCCCACATGGTCTCATCCCATCCTCCGCCCAGAATCCATTCGCCCGGTTTGGCCGTCTCCACCTTGGCCAAGACGCGCTGGCGGAATTCATCCAGCGTCCTCACTCCGGTTAGATCCACATTCAACTTCTGCAGTCCCGCATCGGCCAGGTGCAGGTGCGCGTCGTTGAATCCCGGCATGACGAAGTGCCCGCCCAGATCGATAACTTGCGTTTGCGGGCCCTTGAGCTTCTCGATGTCTCCATTCTTTCCCACGGCCTGGATGCGATCGCCGCGCACCGCGATGGCTTCCTCGCGCAAAATCGAACTGAACTGCGCATTCGACCGCACGCCGGTATAAACATTTGCGTGGACGTAAACGGTGTCTGCCTTAGGCCCGGAAGCAGCCGACGGCGTAGCCGCAGGAATCTGAGTTTGCGCGCAACACAGCGCCGCAGCCGAGAATATGAAAAAGGCTGAAGTTCCGGCTCGGTTTAGTTTTTGGGTGGCGCAGCGCTTCAGCGCTGCGAAAAGATGCTTCCTTCCGCGAGGGGCTTTAGCCCCCGAGGCCGCAAATCTCCTCATCATTCTCCCGCTCCCGCCAGCGCCAGCATCGTCAGCAAAATTCGTTTCAGCCCGAGCTCGCGTCCGTTGCTGTCAAACCACTCCTGCAAAGTGTGCGCGCCGCCGCCAGAACCGCCGCCACCGATGGCAATGGCCTCCAGCCCCAGCGACAGCGGAATATTCGCGTCCGTCGATGCCCGCTGCACCTGCGCGGCGTTATTGAGTTGCGCATCCACAGCGCGGATCACATGCAAAATTCGAGCGCCCATCGCCAACTCTCCCGCCGGACGGTTCCCGATCGGCACGATTTCGCAATTCACTCCCGAAGGCCGTTTCTGCAGCGGTGACCGCATCTCCGCCGCCATCGTCTCATCTTCCACCGCGCGATTCAGCGCCAGCCGCAGAGTCTGCTCCAGCCGCTCCATCTCGTTCATCGACGTAGAGCGGATATCCACCTTCATGCTGGCCGACTCGGGAATCGAATTCACTGACGTGCCCCCGCGAATCACGCCAATGTTAAACGTCGTCTTCGGTGTGGTTGGCACCGGACTCGCAGTGAACGTATCGATCGCCTTCGCGAGAATGACCACAGGATTAGGCGCCCCAAAGTCGCTCCACGAATGTCCGCCCGGACCGCGCACGATCACTTCAAAGCGGCGGCTGCCCAAGGCTTCGGCCACAATCGTGTCCGCGCCCGCGCCATCGAGAACCACGCTGTAGGCGATAGAATCCTTCCAGCGTGGCGTGGAAAAAATGTGCCGCATCCCACGCAGATCGCCTTCGCCCTCTTCGCCCACATTGCCAATAAAAACAAACGGCAGCGCGTGCCGCATCCGCACCGAACGCAGCAGTGCGGCAATCGCGAGCATCGCCGTCACGCCCGCGCCGTTATCGGAAACTCCCGGCCCATACAGTCGGCTGCCCTGCTGGCGAATGTTCAGCGGCGTGTTCGCCGGAAACACAGTATCGATGTGCGCGCTCAGCGCCACATAGCGCTGTCCGAATCCGGGATGCAAACCGAACACGTTGCCCACATCATCGACGCGAACATCATCGAGGGCGACTTCGCGAAAGCGCTCGGCCAGCCATGCCCCGCGTGCCGACTCGCCAAACGGAGGCGCCGGAATCCGCGCCATCTCCATCTGCCACTGCGTCAGTTGAGGCTCCTGCGTACGCAACCAGTTGAACGCCGACCGCACCTCCGGCAACGCAGCCATACGCGCCACGTCCTGTTGCACCGTAGGCGCAACGTCCGGCATATCCGCGCGCGGAGGAACGGGGCTCATGGGAAGTTCTGTCATCTTACAACGCGCGGGAAGGTTTGGGATTGGCTATCGGTGGACGCGGGATGTGAGAAGAAGCTACGCCAACTGGCTCTCCACATATCCCGCTCGCTTTTCTACTGCGGCGACGAGCTTCTTTGTCGCTGAAACGTCGATCCCGTGGCGGTGAGCGCCGCGGAGAATCGGGCCTGCGATGGCGTCCAACTCCGGAGGGTTGTGATGCTCAACGTCTTTCTGCATTGAGCTCCGCATATTTCCGGGCATGCCCGCTGCCCCGGAGAGCACCTTCTCGGAATCAACTTTGGCGCCCTCTGCAATGGCAACGGCACAGGCTTCCTGAATACACGCCTCTCCCTGACTCCGCCATTGCGGATCGGAGAGAATTTCCCCCACCGTCTTATCCGCGGCCGTCGTGGTCAGAGCAAAGGGCGCAAGAAAAACAAGCTTGCCCCACATGAGGGTGGGCTCGTCGTCGATGAAGCGGCACGTAAACCCGATCTGCTGTAGCTGATCGAGAGTACCGCCCAGCAAAGCGCGTCCCGCGGAAAAAACATTCAGCATCGCAAAGGGAGAGCGATGGACGATGTGACCGGGGCTCACCCGCTCCGTCTCGCCGGCAATCGTCGCCGGAATCACGCGGCCGGTACCGTACCTGGCGCGCAGCAACGCCACATGGTCTATGCCATTGAGGAGCGGGACGATGGCTTTCACCGCATCTGGATCTCTGAAAGCGGAGAGCGCCGGTTCCAGCTGCGTGGCCTTCACCGTAAGCCAGAGCACGTCAACGGCAGGCACTTCCGGAGCGACGGCGACATCCACCGTGAAATTTCCGAAGGGACTTTCCAGCCGAAGTTGTTTGGGATAGTGCTGAACCGCCCCACGCCTGACCACCAGCGTGACGGAAGCTCCAGCGTACGCCAGACAAGCGCCGACTAGGCCTCCAACGCCGCCGGCTCCGAGAATCGCATGTCGCATCGGTTTTGAAATGGTTTCGGGCATTTTGATTCAGTTCTGTTTGGTTACCCCCGCCGGCAGACACTCCACCACCTCGGCATCGCTCAGCGTGTGATCACTGGCCTTGGCGCGCTGGTAGATGCGGTCGACCAGATCGTCACTCGCCGGGATGCCGCGCCGCTCCAGCCAGAAGAGCACATTCGATTTTCCACTCATCGGACCAATATCGATGATTTGCTCCAACCCAAATACATGCGAAGGTACGCCGGAGTAAACCGTGTTGGCGAGCACAACGTCATTCTTGTGATACGCCTTGATGATCGCCGCGGCGTGCACGCCCGTCGCCGTGCGAAAAGCATCATCGCCCACCACCGGATAATTCGCCGGAATCGGCACGCCCGTAGCCCGCGAAACTGCCTGGCAATAGTGCTTCAACTTGGTGAGGTCCTGCGCGTCCCACGGGGCAATGCCCATCAGCTTCAGATTCACCAGCATCTGATCGATCTGCGTATTGCCCACGCGCTCGCCCAGACCAATCGCGCACGCGTGCACGCAATCCGCGCCCGCGATCACAGCCGCCATCGAGTTGGCAATCGCGAGGCCGCGATCGCTGTGACCGTGCCAGTCCACGCGAATCTTTTCGCCTGAAGGCTTCACCACTTCCTGGATCACAAACCGGACCAACGCTAACGCCCCCATGGGAGTAGCGTGTCCCGCGGTATCGCAGATGACGATGGCCCTGGCGCCGCAACTGATCGCCGTCGAATACAATCGCTTCACCGTCTCGGGATCGCAGCGGCTCGTGTCCTCGGTGACGTACATCGAGTCGAGGCCGAGCGAAACCGCGTATTTCACCGCTTTCTCGGTGGTGTGCAAGAGAAAATCGTCGGTCCAACCTTCGGTAAAACGGCGGATAGGGCTGGACCCAATGAACGTTGCCGCCTCGATCGGCAGGCCCGTTTTCTGCACGATCTCGGCAATGGGACGGATATCGTTTTCAAGCGTTCGCGCCGCGCAGTTGGCGCGAATCTTCATCTTGTGCGCGACGATCTCCCGCGCCAGCGCCGTCACATGCTCCACCGCTCGCGCTCCCGCACCGGGCAATCCGAGATCGAGCGAGTCGATCCCGAGCGCCTCCATCAAATGAAGGATTTCAATTTTCTCGGGAATGGAAGGATCGCGCACCGAGGGCGATTGCAAGCCATCGCGCAGACTCTCATCATTCAGCAGCACTGGACCCGGCGGCTTCAGCCCCGGCGGATGATTCTTGTTCCAGTCGTAGATGAGTTCGGAGGGGTTCATGAAAAAAGGTAGCTAGCTGCTAGCTTCTGGCTTCGGAGACCGCGGCAGGCGCTCATCTTCGCTCGGTACAAGGTACTCGATATTCGGAACTATTTCTTATCTTCCTTCGGCGGCAATGTCAGCCCAAACACCGAAATCATTCCCTGTCCGGCGACGTTTACCTTCGCTTCCTTGGGATTCGGCAGATAGAGCATCTGGCAGTGTTCGCAGCGGTAGACCTCGGCATCGGCTCCCCAGGCTTTTTCGGCATCGCCACAAGTTTGCTCGACGACGTCGGTGGCATAGAACCAGCGCTTCAAATGGCCGCCGCAGAATTTGCCTTTTTCATTTTTCTCGTTGCAGGCGCGCTGTCCGGCCTTTTTGATTTTGACTTTATGATGCGGAAGTTGCGCAGGAGTTTGCGGACTTGAAGCTGTGATTTCGCCAGTCGCCAAAGGACTCACCCTCGTTCATGCGGCTCTCGCGCCGCCGGATTCGGCCTTACCAGCGTTATTGTACTCGAAGCCGAAAGGTGAGCCCAATCCAGCGATGTCGTATGCTAGCCCTTATTCCCCCGTGAATGGCCGGGTCTACCGGGCGGAAGTTCCGCAAGCGAATTAATCTCGGAAACGCATGATCACGATTGTTTCAGGGCTGCCGCGTTCAGGCACTTCACTCATGATGCAGATGCTCGCCGCAGGCGGGATGCTCATCCTCTCCGATGGCGAACGCCAGGCCGATGTCGACAATCCACGCGGCTATTTAGAATGGGAGCGCATCAAGCAACTGCCCAAAGATCCCGCATGCATTGCCGAAGCGGAGGGTAAGGTGGCGAAGTCATCTCGCGCCTTCTGCTTTCACTTCCCGAAGGATACGAATATCGCGTGATCTTCATGCAGCGCCCACTGAAGGAGGTGTTGGCATCACAGGAAGTGATGCTGCGCAACCGCGGAACCGCCAAGGCAGGCGCTGGGAATGAGGCCATCGCTACGGCGTTCGAGAGTCATTTGCGCGAAGTCAACGCCTGGCTTGAGAGCAAACCGAACATCAAGACTCTGCGCGTTCCCTACCATGAGGTGCCGAGCGATGCGCAAGCGATCGCGCACAAGGTTACCCAGTTCGTCGGGATCGGACTGAATGTAGAAGCAATGACCCGACAGGTCGACGCAACCCTGTACCGCAACCGCTCGAAATAGTTCGTTGAAGTTGCGCGTTCAGAATTCCAGCTTCGGGCTGGCCTGATCGGCGCCCGCGCGTCCTACTGTAATCTCTGCCTTATAGTAGTTCTCACCCTTCACCGCAGCTCCCGCCGCCCGCCGCAATATCGCAAGTTGGCCGACGTGCGTGAGCGCATCGGCTACCGGACCCTGGAACAACTTTTCCAGCGGAGCCTCCACCGCCGCACCGGAAGCCAGGAAGTCGTCAAAACTCTGCAGAGCCGCGAAGAATCGCTCCACTTCCTTTTCCCAAAGCAAAGGCTTCGAGTTCTGCCACGCCTGTTTGCCCTTCGCGATCGAGAGCGCCCAATCGAACAGGTCGCCCATGTGCGCCAGAATCTCTTCAGGCGTCCGCAATCCCTCACCACCATGGAACGCGGCAAATGTATCGGGCGCGTTGCGCAGCGCCTTGCCAGCACGGTAAGCGAGGGTGGCCAGCGTGTGGCGAAATAATTCGATCTGCGAATCAGAATGGGCAGGAGTGTTCATGGACACAAGATACACTTGATCCCGGGGTAACGAACAAGGAGACGAAAAGCATGCCGAGAGATGCCGCGCAGTCAGGTTCTGTCAGCCGCGAGAACGCCGAGCATTACCGTTGGGGCGACGATTGCGACGGCTGGCATCTGGTGAAAGATGAAAGCCTGAGCGTGATTGAAGAGTTCATTCCCTCGGGCGCTTCCGAGGTTCGCCACTATCACCGGAAGGCACAGCAGTTTTTCTACATTCTCTCGGGCGAAGTGATGATGGAAGTTGAGGGACGAACCACCTTGCTGCGTGCAGGAACGGGAATCCGCGTCCTGCCGGGAGCGCGTCACCAGATCAGCAATCCGTCGTCGAGTGCAGCGCGCTTTCTCGTGATCTCACAGCCGCCCAGCCACGGCGACCGCTTCACGGAATGATTGCCAGGCGATGAGAACGTCAACGTCACTTCTAACCGTGCGTCTTTATCGTGGCCTCCGCGGCTACTTCCGCCGGTTCGCGCATGAACAGGTCCGTGAAAACAAATCCAGCGCGCGTTACTACATCTCCATTCTGTACCGGGATGGCGTGAGTGAACATGGCGCCGTCATACACAAAGGTATGAAACTCCCCGTTTTCCCCGCATGCGTCGATTCCGACGGGAAATTCGTCAACCAGTGCTTGATCCAGATCACGTCCGGCAAACGAAGCGGGCAGTTTCTTGGGATCGAGACAAACGATTCGACTCCGCACTCCATCAGCCCACATGTCATGGATTAGCTGCCGCGTTTCAAGCTTCCATAAAGGAAACAAGGGAGTAAGGCTGAGCCCACGCATGCGGTCTTCGCGGTATTGCCGCACGTCTTCGAGGAAGAGATCGCCGAAGGCGACGGCTTGTACGCCGGCCTCGATCGCTTTTGCGCAAGCCGCGCGCATTGCCGTTTCGTATTCCTGGTTGGAACACGGCCACGGCAAAGGCACTTTCCACAAGGGAAGTCCAGTAGCAGCGGCCTGGGCTTCGACCAGTTCGCGGCGAACGCCATGCATCGCGACCCGGTCAAATGTGGTGTTAATCGTGGTCAGGAGGCCAACGATTTCGTATTCATTCGACTGACGCAAAACGTGAAGCGTCCAGGCGCTGTCTTTGCCGCTACTCCAGGATATGAGTGCCTTTTTTCTCAGCCTCTTGATTCCTTTCACAATGGCTTCCGACGTATCACGCCGGCCGCGCGCAACGCGCCGCGCAGCCGCGCTCCCACTCCGCGCGCAAACTGCATATCCAAGAATCCTTCCATCTGCCGCGCAAAACTCATGCCGTAGCCATACCACCAGACTTTTTTCATTCCGGGCATGAGGTCGGAATCCACATACTTCAGACGCACCATCTCTTCCAGACCGAACCGGCCATGGGCGCGGCCCACGCCGCTGGACTTCACCCCGCCGTGTGGCGCCTCGCTGATGCCGAAGCACGAAACCACATCATTCACCATGACAGTACCGGCCTGAATGCGCCGCGCCAGCCGCGCACCGCGGGCGTCGTCATGCGTCCACACACACGCCGCCAAACCAAATTCCGAGTCATTGGCCAGTTGCACCGCTTCATCGTCACTGTCAAAGGCAGCGACAGGCAGCACCGGACCGAATGTTTCCTCGCGCATGATGCGCATCTCGTGGGTCACATCGGCCAGCACTGTAGGCTTATAAAAGCTCGGCCCAAGTTCAGTTAATCGCGAGCCGCCGACCAGAAGCCGTGCCCCGCGCGTCACGGCATCTTCCACGTGCGCCTCGACAATTCGCAACTGCCGCTCGTGAATCATCGGCCCCACGTCAGTTTCGGGATCCAGCCCGTGGCCCACGCGGAGTTTCTTCGTCTTTTCGGCGCACGCTCTCAGGAACGATTCATACAGAGTGCGATGCACGTAACAGCGTTCGACGGACAAACATGTCTGACCCGCATTCACGAACGCTCCCCAAATGGCCGCGCTCGAAGCCACGTCCACGTCGGCGTCGTCAAGTACCAGCATGGGATCTTTGCCGCCCAACTCCAGCATGACGGGGAGCAGTCGCTCGGCGGCAGCAACCGCGATGCGCTTGCCCGTGGCTACGCTACCGGTGAATACAAGCTTGTCGATTTGCGAATGGATCAGCGCCGCGCCCGTTGTGCCGTCGCCAACTACCAGCTGAAAAACATCCTTGGGTATTCCCGCGGCATGCAGCAACGACTCCAGTTCCAGCGCCACGAGAGAAGTAAACTCGGAAGGTTTCAGCACCACAGCATTGCCGGCCACCAAAGCAGCCAGCGTTTCCGTCGCAGGAATCGAAAACGGATAATTCCACGGAGAGATGATTCCCACCACCCCGTAGGGCTCGTGCACCAGTCGTCCACGCTTGAGCTTGGTGGCAAGATTTCCATGGGGCAGCGGTTCATCCCGCAGCAAACGATAGGCGTTGTCGATCAAGAACCGCGCCGCATCGAGCACGACCAGCACTTCTGTGGTCAAAGCTTCGGCCACAGGTTTGCCGGCCTCGCGCGTGATGGCCTCGGCGATCTCTGATTTCCTTTTGTGCAACCTGCGCTGAAACTCGCGCAGCACAGCGATCCGCTTCCGCACGCCAATCTCAGCCCAGTCTCCCTGGGCCGATCGCGCCCGCGCCACCGCCGCGTGAACATCGCTCTCGCCCGCGCATTCCAACTCGCGCAGAATTTCACCCGTCGCCGGATTCACGGATGAAATCTTGCGCGCCGCGACATGTAGTTCGGTAGCCATTCGTAGGTCGTACCTACTTAGATTGCTACTCCTCGTTCAACGCTGTCCACCGCACCGCTGGCTCAGTACTCCACATTCACCAGATACAGGCCGCTGGCTGGCGCAGTTGCCCCAGCCACTGACCGGTTGCGCGCCTCGAGTATGCGCGTGACGTCTTCCGCTTGCAGCGTTCCTTTGCCCACCAGAATAAACGTTCCGACCAGGTTGCGAACCATGTGGTGCAAAAAGCCCGATCCCCTCACCGTGTACACGAACTCATCTCCCTGCCGCTCCCAGCTCGAGGAAAGGATGTGCCGCAGATTCGATACCGGAGCCCCATCGCGTCCCCGCTCCGGGTCCGCCGCCGCAAATGAAGTGAAATCATGTTCGCCTTCCACAAGCGCAGCCGCTAGCCCCATCGCCTCCTCACCCAGAGGATAGGGATAATGCCACACATACCTGGCCAGAAATGGGGGACAAATCGCTGCGCGATAAATCCGGTACCTGTAGATCTTTCCGCGCGCCGAATGCCGCGCATGAAAATCCGCCGCAGCCTCTTGCACTTCGAGAACTCTCACTGACGCCGGCAGAATATCGTTCAGCGCCTTCACGAAGTTCGCCGTGGGGACAGAAGCCTCCGTGACAAATGTCACAACCTGCGCCAACGCATGCACGCCCGCGTCGGTTCTACCCGAGCCCTGTGGCAATACCTTTTCGCCGGTAATTCGTCCAATGGCTGAGGCGAGTGTGCCCTGCACCGTGACCGCGTCGGGCTGCACCTGCCAGCCGGCGAATTCCGATCCGTCATAGGAGAGAATGAGTTTGAGATTGCGCATGCGATCTTTCGAGTCCCACAGCCGCGCTGGTTCATCCAAAGCATTTCACGGATTAGACTTTTCCACGCAGCCGAGGATTTCCGATTCTCGAGGGACGTCCAGCATGCCGAGCACTTTATCAGTTCCAAATGCCGCAGAGCGCTCAAAAGAGAGACCGGCGCATCGGATATACTGTTGCGTTTCACCAACTTTCGTCTCGGGCAGAAACTTCGCTTTTCAGGAACCTCGGTGCCTCCGGTTGCGTACTAGCGTCTGAGTAGAGTTTTCGTTTTGGGTAATCCGGAAACTTCGCGTTACAAACAAGTCTTTTCGTTGCAAGGCCATAATGAACGGAGATGAGTAGATGCCATTCGCACGCGCAGCCTCAAAGATCCGGCGGGCCGCCGCCGCAGTTTTATTCGGAACACTGACGATCGCCTGTTGGGGCCAGGAACCTCCCACCGCGCCTGTCCCGCAAAATACGCCGGAAACGCGTCCCCTTCCTGTCCTGAATTATTCCCAGCCGGTATCGCATTTTCCGAACCCGATAGGGCCCTACACGCCGCGGCATCTGGCGGCACCGAACTTGGCCAACACCGCGCGCATCGATTCCCTGATGCGAGATGGCAAGCTCTACCTGTCGCTCAATGATGCCATCGCGCTCGCGCTTGAGAACAATCTGGACATCGCCATCGCGCGCTACAACCTGAACATCGCCGACACCGATATCCTGCGCGCCAAGGCCGGCGCCCAGACCCTCGGCGTCAATACCGGTGTCGTGCAGAACACTCCCGGAGGCGGCGTCGGCGGCCTCGGCGGACAGGTCGGCTCCGGAACGGGAGGCACCACTCTCGGCGCGGGCGGGGCAGGCGCAGGCGCAGGGGGCTTGGTCGGCTCTACGCTCGGACTGGGATCGCTCATCACCAGCTTCGATCCAGTTCTCACCGGCACGCTGCAGGATGATCGTTTCCACATCCTCCCGACCAGCACCTTCAGTCCCGAGTCGCCTCAGAACACCACTACCGGCAGCTTTTCGTACCTGCAGGGATTCTCCTGGGGCACCAACCTGTTGGTGGGCTTTAATAACACCCGCGTCACCACCGGGGACGCCCCTTTCAGTCCGTTAAGCCCGCAACTCAACTCCGGTTTCAAGTTGCAACTCACGCAGCATCTGCTCCAGGGTTTCGGCCTTGCGGCCAACCATCGTTTCATCAGTATCGCCAAGAACGATCGTGAACTTTCCGACGTGGCCTTCCGCCTGCAGGTAATTACGACGGTGAACCAGATTCAGACCATGTACTGGGATCTGGTTTACGCCTACGAGAACGCTCGTGTGCAGAAAGAGTCGCTGGCCTTCGCCGACAAGACGCTCTCCGATACCAAGAAGCAAGTGGAAATCGGCAGCCTTGCGCCCATTGAAGTTGTCCGCGCCCAGAGCACCGCCGCCCAGGACCAGCAAGCTCTGACGATTGCCCTCACCAACCTGCAACTGGAGCAGTTGCTGATGAAGAACGCGCTCAGCCGCACCCTGCGCGATCAGACTCTGGCGGGAGCCGACGTAATTCCAACTTCTACCATGGAACTTCCGGAGAGTGAGCCGATCCAGCCCACGCAGGATCTGATCGCCGATGCTCTTCGCCATCGTGCCGATCTGGTAGAGTCCCGCATTCAGCTCAACACAACAGAGATCAGCAACAAAGCTGTGCGCAATGCTCTGCTGCCCACGCTGGACCTTTTCGCCTATTACGGTGGCACGGGATTGGGCGGTTCGCAAAATTCATCGAATCTATGTGTGAATCAGCCGCTGGCCGAGCAGGCCGAGGGTTTTTGCGCGGGACCCAATCAAGCCTCAATTCCTCCTGGCCAGACCTTCATCCCCATCGCTCCCACCACCAGCTACGGCGGCACGCTCAACCAGCTCATCAACTCCACCGCGTCCGACAAAGGCGTCGGCGTAACCCTGAACATTCCGCTACGCAACCGTGCCGCCCAAGCAGTGCAGATCCGCTCGGAACTGGAATACCAGCAGGCCCAGATGCGCTTGCAGCAAATCGAAAACCAGATCAGCATCGAAGTCCGCAACGCCCAGTTCGGAGTCGAACAGAACCGCGCCAGCGTAGTTTCAGCTCAGGCTGCCGTGGACTATGCCAGGCAGTCGCTGGACGCCGAACAAAAGAAATATCAGTTCGGCACCTCGACCACAACGTTGGTCCTGCAGACCGAGAGCGGGCTGGCCACGGCGGAGTCCACCTTGATGTCGGCCATGGCAGCCTACGAAAAGTCGCGCGTCGAACTCGACCGCGCTACTGGCGTGACGCTCGACCACGCTAGCATCAGCATCGATGATGCTGCCAAGGGCCAGGTCACGCGCATGCCCAGCGTGCCCTACATCGCGCCGCACAAGGAACTGCCCTCCGTGGCCCCGCCAGCCCCGCAGCAGCAGTAACCACGGTATCGCGTGCGTAGCGCCGCTGTCCTTCAGGATGCCGGCGCTACGACGCACTTCGCCCGCGTGTTCCGCTTCTCACAATTCTTTACAATCTGCGCCCGCTTCCCCCGCCCTCTCACCCGCTAAGATGGAGTGACGCTTGTATGTTTTTCGCATCCGACATTCAAAATCTATATTGTCATTGTCCCTTCAACACAATGCACCACCGTTCCCACTCAAGGAGACGAACTATGTCTTTGTCCCGGACGACCGCGGCCAATTGGCACTCCGCCGTGCTGTTGACGGCCCTCGCCATCCTGGCTTGCACGCAGTTACCGCTGGCCTTGCGCGCGCAGGATGTTCCAGCGGCTCCAGCACCGCAGACCGCACCAGCTCCCGCCTTGCCGCAGCCGGTGCATTTGCAGGATTATTCCAAACCGCGCTCGGCGCTTCCCCGTATCCTGCAGCCCTACCAAGCGCAGGAGGTGGCGCAGCCCGACCTGGGCAACTCACCGCGCATCGACGCGCTGATGCGCGACGGCAAAATCTATCTCTCAATTGACGATGCCGTTGCCCTCACGCTGGAGAACAATCTCGACCTCGACATCGCCCGCTATAACCTCAACATTGCCGACACCGATTACTTGCGCGCCAAGTCTGGCGCGAACATCCTCGGTGTCAATGCCGGCATCGTGCAGAACACCCCTGGTGGAGGCGTTGGCGGCCTCGGTGGCACGGTGGGCTCCGGCACCGGTGGAACTACCGTTGCGGCCAGCGGCATAGGCACCGGCACCAACGGCCTGGTCAGCTCCACGCTCGGGATTGGCTCGACCATAACCAGCTTCGACCCCGTCATTACCAGCACGCTGCAACTCGACAAGAACGACAGCGAATCCACCAGCGTCCTCAGCCCCATTCCAATCGTGGGGCAGAACACCTACACGGCGAACTTCGCCTACACTCAGGGATTCCAATGGGGTACAGCCCTGTCCGTGGGGTTCAACAATACGCATCTCACCACCAATAGCCCTACCAGCTTGCTGACCCCCGAGTTGGGCTCGAATTTCCAGTTCAAGATCACGCAAAATCTCCTGCAGGGCTTTGGTTCGCTTCCTAACCTGCGTTTTGTCCGCATCGCAAAAAATAACCGCGAGATTTCCGACGTCGCCTTTCGCCTGCAAGTCATCACTACAGTCGACCAGATCGAGAACATGTATTGGGACTTGGTCTATGCCTACGAGAACGTGCGCGTACAGCACGAAGCCCTCACCTATGCGCAGAAAGCACTGGATGATTCCAAGCAGCAAGCGCAAGTCGGCACCGCTCCGCCCATTCAGGTGGTAAGCGCGCAGAGCACGGTCTCAACGGACGAGCAGAACCTGATTCTGGCGGAGAACAACCTGCAGCTGCAACAGTTGCTTATGAAGAACGCACTCAGCCGCAGCATCGAAGATCCGGTGCTGGCCGAAGCCGACGTAATTCCCACCTCGACCATGCAGCTTCCCGAGCAAGAACCGGTCACGCCCACGCAAGACCTGATCAATCAAGCTCTCGACCATCGCGCGGAACTGGTGGAGTCGCGCATCGACCTCAACTCCCGCGACCTCAGCAGCAAGGCGGTTCGCAATGCCCTGCTGCCCACGCTCGATGCCTTCGCCTATTACGGCGGGTCGGGTGTCGGCGGAAATGTCAATCCCGCGGTGCTGCCACCAACTTGCAATCCCGCCATATCAAACTGCTTTAGCGGCCCCAGCGCGCCACCTCCCTTTGCCAATGGCGGTCCAGTCAGTTACGGTGGAACGCTGAACCAGCTCGTCAACTCCACAGCGCCCGATAAAGGCGTTGGACTCACCCTCAACATTCCGTTGCGGAATCGCGAAGCGCAGGCCAATCAGGTGCGTGCAGAACTGGAATATCGTCAAGCCCAGGTACGCTTGCACCAGTTGGAGAATCAGGTGCGGATCGAAGTGCGGAACGCGCAATTTGACGTAAGACAGAACCGCGCTTCCGTGCAGGCGGCGCAGTATGCGGTCGATTTTGCCCGCCAGACGCTCGACGCCGATCAACAGAAGTTGAAAGTCGGACTCACCACCACAACTGCGATCTTGCAGGACGCTTCCGTCCTGACTACCTCCGAGTCGAATCTGGTTTCCGCCAAAGCGGCGTATGAAAAGTCTTGCATCGAACTCGATCGCGCCACAGGCTTGTTGCTCGACCACTCGAACATTGACGTCGCCGAAGCCACGCGCGGCCAGGTCACGCGTCTCCCCAACGTGCCGTATGTCGCTCCACGCCGGGATGTCTCTCCCGCGGGAACTAATCCGCCGCAAGCAACATCGCCTCAACCGCCGCCGTCGTAGTCCACGCCGGGGAGATACTTCGCCGTCAATTCTCTATCTGAGGCTCGACGATGTATTCTTCCTCGCGTGAGCTTGTCTGTCGTCATCATCACCCATAACGAGGAATCCAACCTTGGCCGCACACTCGAGAGCGTGCGGCCACTGGTCAGCGACGACAAGGGAGAAATCATCGTCGTCGACGCGGGCTCGACCGATCGCACCATCGAGATCGCAAAGTCATTCGGTGCGAAAGTTTTCGTCGAAGAATGGAAAGGCTACGCCGCACAGAAGAACTCGGCGATCGACAAGGCTACGGGCGACTGGATTCTGAGTTTGGACGCGGATGAGGAAGTCGATCTACATCTCGCCAAACTGATCCCATTACTCATGTCTAAGCCTGCCGGCTTCACCGAAACTAAATTAGCAAACTTTTCACGGAGTGTTGGCGGCGACTCGCTGGACACAGTGGAATTAGTAATGGCGTATGAAGAGGCACATGCCGGAAAAGAGCCACAGAATCTGGCGGACACGGTGAGCGGATACTGGGTTTCTCGCAAGAATCACTTTCTAGGCCGCTGGATTGAACATGGTGGCTTCTGGCCTGATCCCAAGTTACGGCTTTTTCGTCATGGGTATGGGCGTTTTGAAGAGCGCTCCGTCCACGAGATCGTTAAAGTTGATGGCTACACCGCTAAGCTCAAGAACGTCGCACTCCTCCACCATTCCTACCCCACGCTCTCCGATTACATCGACCACATGAACCGTTACTCGTCGCTGGGAGCGGAGATGGTCGTGGCGAAAGGCAATGGCAAGGTTCCATTCAGCGTCATCAACATCGTGCTACGCCCGCTGACGACGTTCATCTACAACTATTTTTTTCGCCTCGGCTTTCTCGATGGACGTGAAGGCCTGCTACTGCATCTCTACCATGCGGTTTACGTGTCGTGGAAATACGCCAAAGCGTGGGAACTGTCGCGCAAGAACTCAGCCCTGTCATCCTGAGCGGAGTGACTGCTTCGTCGAAGACGAAGCAGTCATGGAGTCGAAGGATCCCTTTCATCTTTCCGGTGCGCGCGGCCCATCGAGGAGTTCTCACGAAACGTCCCTCAGCGCCGCCGAAGAGAGCGCCTTGACGCGGGCCGACTGCTGCGTAGGTGTTAGGGATCCTTCGGCTGCTCAGGATGACACTTTCTGAATTCTCTCTGCGTACTCCGCGTCCTCTGCGTTGAGTCCCCTGACCGACCGGTCGTTTGAATGACCCGCTCGCGCCTTGCCCCCGCGCTCGCCCTTCCCTATCATCACAACAGAACACTGGGGTTCGTATGGAAAAGAAGCCGTCCAAGCCGCAGATTGCCGAGAATCCTGCCGCTGACGTTTTTGAAAACCGCCATCCTTCCGCAACCGAAAAGAACTGGGCCGAGAAAACACTTGCACCCACAATCGAGAAAGCTCCAGAGCGCCCGATCGGCGCGCCCACCGGGGTGAATGTTGATGAGCACGGGCACGCTCGCTTTACGACGATTTCCGGAGTTCCCATTCGCCGCCTCTACACGCAAGCGGATCTCCCAGAAGACTGGAGCGAGGAAAAGTATCTAGGCTATCCCGGCCAATCTCCCTACACGCGCGGCATTCATGCCACGGGATATCGCGGCAAGCTGTTTACCATGCGACAGTTTTCCGGCTTCGCGTCGCCCGAGGAAACCAACCAGCGCTACAAATATTTGCTCGAGCACGGCGGTGGCGGACTTTCTGTAGCCTTCGACCTGCCCACGCTGATGGGCTACGATTCGGATCATCCGGCAAGCGAAGGCGAAGTGGGAAAGTGCGGCGTCGCCATCGACTCGCTCGAAGACATGGAAATTCTGTTTGGCGGCATCGATCTGGAAAAGACGACCGTATCGATGACCATCAATTCGCCTGCTTCGGTATTGTGGGCCATGTATCTGGTTGTCGCGGAGAAACAAGGCGCGGACTGGAAAAGGATTTCGGGCACGATTCAAAACGACATCCTCAAGGAATACATCGCGCAGAAGGAATATATCTATCCTCCGGCACCATCGATGCGGTTGGTAATCGACACGTTTGAGTTCGGATCGAAGTTCACGCCACGTTTCAACACGATCTCGATCAGCGGGTATCACATCCGCGAAGCCGGTTCGACCGCGCTGCAGGAGCTGGCGTTCACGTTGTACGACGGCGTGGAATACGTGGAGTGGGCACGGCGGCGCGGACTCGATGTGGATGAATTCGGTCCGCGCCTCAGCTTTTTCTTCAACGCCCACAATGACTTCTTCGAAGAGATTGCAAAGTATCGTGCGGCCCGGAAGATTTGGGCTCAAGTGATGAAAGAGCGGTTTGGAGCGAAGAACCAGCGCACCTGGCTGATGCGATTCCACACGCAAACGGCAGGAGTATCGTTGCCCGCGCAGCAGCCTATGAACAACATTGCGCGCGTTGCGTTGCAGGCGCTTGCGGCCGTCCTGGGCGGGACGCAATCGCTGCACTGCGACTCCTACGACGAAGCGCTGGCCTTGCCCACTGAAGAAGCAGCGCGGATCGCGCTGCGCACGCAGCAGATCATCGCCTATGAATCGGGCGTGACGCAGACGGTCGATCCGCTGGCCGGATCATATTTCTTAGAAGCCTTGACTTTGGAAATGGAAAAGGGCGCGTTCGATTACTTTGGCAAGCTGGACGCGATGGACGGAATGGTGAAAGCTATCGAGCGCGGCTATCCGCAAAAGGAAATCGCCGAAGCCTCTTATCAGTACCAGCGCGCCGCCGAAGCCAAAGAGAAAATCATTGTAGGGGTAAACGAATTCGTGGTCGAAGAAGAATCGCCGCACATTCTCTACATTGGCGAAGGCGTTGCCCGGCAACAGTCGGCCAAACTCAAGGCACTACGGGCCCGCCGATCAAATGACGAAGTGCGATGGTGTCTCGACGCGCTGAAAAAAGCCGCGGCGCAGGAACCAAAAGTAGGCACACATGAAAGGATTTCTCCCGCGAACACGATGCCCTACATCGTGGACGCGGTGCGCGCCTACGCCACCGTAGGCGAGATTTGCGAGGCGTTGCGGGAAGTTTATGGGACTTACACCGAGGTCAGCATCACATAGGAGCAAGGAAAGCGTCAGTCATCCAGCGCGGCAACCCTTTGTCTCGTATGGCGATACCACCTCGCCCTAATTGGGAAGCTCCCGAAAGATTGTGGTTCCACCGGCGGAAGTCTCACTCCCCTCCGATTATGATTGAGGTCGCAGATTGCGACCTCAAATGAAGAAAAGAAAAGAAGCGACATTGTTGAGCATGCCGAAACAGCGTACGGCGTTAGCTTCCGCTGTGGAATCGCGCATCTTGTTTCTGCGCCATCAGAGGGTAATCCTCGACGCCGATATTGCCGAGCTTTATGGCGTACCGGTGAGAGTTCTCAACCAGCAGATCAAGCGCAATCGGGAACGATTCCCTTCGGACTTCGTCTTTCAGCTGACAGCCAAAGAGCACGAAAACTTGAGATCACAAATTGTGATCTCAAGTAACACGCATGGCGGGCGGCGATACCCACCTTAATGCGTTCACTGAGCACGGCGCGATCATGGCGGCAACCGTGCTCAATTCCGAGCGGGCTGTGGAGATGAGTGTGTTTATGGTGCGCGCGTTTGTGCGGCTGCGCGAGATGCTTGCTACGAATCGAAAGCTTGCAGGAAAGATCTACGAACTGGAGAATCGTTTGGACACACACGATTCCACGATTCAGGATCTGATCGAAGCGATCAAGGAGTTGATGACGCCCGAGGACCCACCGCGCAAGCGCATCGGATTCCAGCTTCCGGCGGGCAAGGCAAGAGGGTAGTAGCCGGGATTTTGCCCCAGAACAATTAAGACGCCTGAAAGATCACGCTACAATTCTGGCTTGACCGAGCCAGACCCAATTACTACCTTCCACAGCAGCGAAAGCCCGTTGGGCGACCGCCTGCGTGGCTTGATCGCGCTTTTTCTCAAGCTGGGAGCGATCAGCTTCGGCGGCCCGGCCGCGGCGATCGCGCTGATGGAAGATGAAGTCGTCCGCAAGCGGCAATGGATCACGCGCCAGCGGTTTCTCGACATGCTGGGCCTGACCAACGTCATCCCTGGACCGAACTCTACCGAGATGGCAATCAATGTCGGTTTCGCACGCGCTGGGTGGGCGGGGCTGGCGGTGGCTGGAACGAGCTTCATCGTTCCAGCGGCGCTGATCACGGCGGCAGTGGCGTGGACGTATGTTCGTTTCGGCACGTTGCCTCTGGCAGAGTCTCTGCTGGCGGGAGTGAAGCCGGCAGTGATCGCGGTGATTGCGATCGCAGTATGGCGACTTGGAAAGATTGCGATCCGCGATGCGTGGCTGGGCGTGTTGGGAACCCTCGCGCTGGTAGCGTTTCTCGTGAAAATAAGCCCGCTGGCGATCCTGGCCGCCGGTGGCGTGATCGGGATGGGCGTGCAGCAGATACGAAAGTTACCTCGCGCAGCGTCTTCTGATGGAACCACTCTCTCTGCAGGATTGATTCTTGTGAAGAAGTCGATTCTGCTGCCAACGCTGCTAGCAGGTCTGCTACCCGGTGCGTTGGTGGTGGCGGCTGGCGTGCCCGTCGCAAAGCGAGTGCCGGTGGCGCGTCTCGGATGGTTCTTCCTTAAGGTGGGTGCCGTGCTTTATGGCGGCGGGTATGTGCTCTTCGCATTCGTTGAACAAGGGTTGGTGCGCGATCATCACTGGCTGACGCAGCAGCAGGTGCTGGATGCTATCGCGATTGGCCAGTTCACGCCGGGGCCAGTGCTTTCGACTGCGACCTTCATCGGATATCTTCTCGGCGGGGGCTGGGGGGCGGTGGTGGCGACGGTCGCGATCTTTCTGCCGTCGTTTCTGTACGTCGCGTTGTTGGGACCGATCTTGCCCAGGCTTCGCCGCTCCTCGTGGATGGCTGGTTTTCTCGACTCCGTGAACGTTTGCGCTGTTGCGCTGATGGCGGGCGTCACGGTAAGACTGGCAGGCGATGCTTTGCGCGGATGGCCGATGTGGGTAATTGCCGCTGCGGCGCTGGCGGTCCTGTGGAAGTGGAAAGTGAATCCGGCGTGGGTAGTGTTGGGCGGAGGCCTGGCGGGAATGCTGTCGGCTGTGGCGCGCTGATTTAGGGTCTGCGCACCGAAGAATATTCGAGTTTTGTTCGCCTCCGGATAATTTTGTGATAAACCTATGGAATCATGCGAAGAGCTGTCACCCATCTCAAGAAGTCCGATCCGGTCATGCGCGCAATTATTGAGCGTATTGGGCCGTGCCGCATGCAGTTTGGGCCACCGGAGTTTCACAGCCTGGCCGAAGCCATCGTCTACCAGCAATTGAATGGCAAGGCCGCCGTAACAATTTTCAAGCGATTTGCGGCGCTCGCCGGCGAGCCGCTTACGCCTGAGGGCATCCTCAAACTCAGTGATGAACAGATGCGTGGTGCAGGATTGTCGAAACAGAAGTCCGCATATCTCAAGGATCTCGCAGCAAAGACGGCTGGGGGCTTGCTCGATTTTGCACGCCTGTCGGAGTTACCGGACGCACGAGTAATCGAACATCTGACGCAGGTAAAAGGCATCGGCGTATGGACGGCGCAGATGTTTCTGATGTTCACGCTGAAGCGCGAGAATGTACTGCCGACAGGCGATTTCGGAGTACGCATGGCAATTTACAAGCACTATCTCGACGTACAGCGGGCAAAGACAGCGACGAAGTCCTACACAGGAAAGAAGCCTGCGACGGCGAAGAAAGACCGCAAGCAAAAGATCAAGCTGCCAAGCCCCGAGCAGATGGAAAAGATCGCAAAGTGCTGGGAGCCTTACCGCAGCGTGGCTTGCTGGTATCTGTGGCAGAGCCTGGATACGAAGACGCTATGACCACAGAGAGCGGGCAGCACCCGGCGCTGTGCTCCCCTACGGCGTCTGTGGTTAAATGAATGGCGATGGCTGACCTGAAGATTCGCGTACTGGTGGCAAAGCCGGGACTCGACGGTCACGACCGCGGCGCCAAGGTGATTGCCCGCGCGTTGCGCGATGCCGGCATGGAAGTGATTTACACCGGCCTGCGGCAGACGCCGGAGATGATCGTGAGCGCGGCGCTGCAGGAAGATGTGCAGGTAATCGGGCTGTCGATTCTTTCGGGCGCGCACAATGCCATCGTCCCGCGGGTTATGGACTTACTCAAACAGAACAAAATGGATGATGTTCTGGTACTGGTTGGCGGGATCATTCCCGATCAGGATATTGATGCTCTCAAGAAACTTGGCGTAGCCGCCATCTTCCAGCCGGGCACGGCGATGGATGACATCGTGAAGTTTATCCGCGCGAATGTGAAGGCTGCTGGCGTTACGCTTTGAAGTTGCAGATTGCAACCTCAAAGAAAAATCACGGTCATCGCTGCTCCGCACAAAAGCAACTTCTCTCCGAAAATGCCAACTCCAAATCTCACCAGCATCCGGCAACAACTCGAGCGTACCGTTGGTCCTGCGCCGTGGTATTGGAAGACCTTCCAGGCATTCAATTCCAATTCCGGGCAGCATTTTGTTTGGACGCATCACGGTGACCAGGGACCCGTTGGATACGTGGTTTCACTAGCCTTGCAGCAGGAACCGGATAAGCCTCGACTGGCGTTGAACACGTACTGTCGGCCCTTTGTTGTATCGCCGAGTTGTCTCGGAATTTGGTGTCCGGAAAGCCGCAGTATTCGTTTTGCCGGTTTCGATCCGGACCAGCTCACAGCTTTTGACATCGCCGAGATTGCAGGATGGTTCAAGCAATCTTCCGACCGCATCTACTCCAAGACTCCACCGATTGCGGACTTCGAAGTGCCTCTCGCGCTCGGTCCGGGAATGCACAAGATCGACGTCCCTCCAGAATTGGCAATGGTCGATGAACTGATTGTGCCCACCAGCTACAAGGCGATGTCGAATGACGATCCGGCATTCGCGCTCTTTGTCCTCTATCTGCAGGCAGGATTGGTGGAAGTCTTGCCACAGAAATGGTTCACCGCGGCGCAGTATCAGGTGGGAAAGCAATGGATTTCACGCGCGGCTCGAGATCAGGAGTCGCATCGCATTTTCGGCGAATGCTTCGGCGCCGGAACTTTCCTGCTGGAAGAAGATGGATGCCGTCTGGCGGAGTGGATGCAGAGACGGTCTTAAGGCCTTAGGTCTTTCGCATCTGCAAGCCGCGGTCGTCTGAGAGCAAATAGAACCTGGAGATGGGGCCCGAACACCCAAGATCTAAAGTTCAGTTCTCGCCGCCCATGTCCGAATCTTTTTTTCATCTCGACGAGCAGGACGGCGCGTTCATCCTGCGTCTCCAGTCCCAGGACGGGACAAACCGACTAACACGAGCATGCGTACTCTCCCTAACTGCTACGATTCGTGAACTGGCCAACAAGACTCAGTCGCTCGTAATCACCGGGAACGCAAAGTTTTTCTCCGTGGGCGCCGACCTCAAAGAGATTGCAGCACTCAACGGCCCGGCAGCCTATGAGTTTTCAAGAATCGGCCAGGCGCTCATGTGGTCCATTGAGCAGTTCCCGGCTCCGGTGTATGCCGCCGTCTCGGGATACTGCATGGGTGGAGGCCTGGATTTGGCGCTGGCTTGCCACCGGCGCATAGCTTCCCGCCACGCGCTGTTTGGACACCGCGGCGCAGCTTTGGGCCTGATCACGGGATGGGGTGGAACGCAAAGATTGCCACGGCTTGTGGGCAAAGACATTGCTCTCGAAATGTTTCTAGCCGCGGAAAAGATCAGCGCGGAGCGAGGCCTGGCAATCGGACTCGTGGATGCGCTGGTGGATGATCCGGTAGCCGAAGCTTTGCGCCGGATCAAAGTTTGAAGATCAGTTGTTTGAGCGCCCTTGGGGTCAGAAGAGCCGAAGGCTAATAAGGAGGCTATTTGTCGACCTCGTCTGTTGCGCGTATACCGGAATAGCCCCTGATTGCAGCGTACCGCGTTGCATGGCGCTGCGGGAGTGTTATACCGTAATCAGTCCGCTCTCTTCACCCATGGCCGATCGCAGCGAAACTCCCGCCCTCCCCAAGTCTCAGGCCTCCAGCATCCTGACAACGAAAGTCGACCCTACGTCGGCGAGGTTCGAGGCCAACATGCGCTTTCTGGCTGATCTTATGTCGCAAATCCGCAATGAAGGCGAAAAAATTTGCGAAGGCGGCGGCGCCAAGGCGATCGAAAATCAGCATGCCAAAGGGCGCCTCACCGCGCGCGAGCGGATCGAATTATTGACTGACCCCGGAAGTTTCTTCGAGCTGGGACTTTATGCGGCCTACGGTATGTACGAAGAGTGGGGGGGAGCCGCGGCCGCCGGCGTGATCACAGGTATCGCGCGAGTTCAGACGCGCTTAGTCATGATCATCGCGAACGATGCCACGGTGAAAGCTGGCGCATTTTTCCCCATGACGTCGAAGAAAGTGATTCGTGCTCAAAACATCGCCATCGAGAACCGCATACCAACGATTTATTTGGTGGATTCGGCGGGCGTTTTCTTGCCTCTGCAGGAAGATGTTTTTCCTGACACAGACGACTTCGGGCGCGTCTTCCGCAACAACGCGGTCATGTCTGCGCTGGGCATTCCGCAGATCGCGGCCATCATGGGCATGTGTGTGGCTGGCGGCGGATACCTGCCAGTAATGTGCGATCACGTTTTGATGACCGATGGCAGCGGATTATTTCTAGCCGGTCCGGCGCTGGTACAGGCAGCAATTGGACAGAAAGTTTCGGCGGAAGATTTGGGTGGTGCGGCCATGCACGCAGGCATCAGCGGAACGGTGGATTTCCGCGAACCGGACGATCGCGCTTGTCTCGCGCGTATTCGCTCGATCGTGGAAAAGTGGGGATACCGACGCCAGTCACCCTGGGATCGCAAGAAGCCGACCGAACCGGCAATGACCGCCGAGGAAATTTACGGCATTTACGATTCGTCTCCCGCGCGTCCCTACGACATGAAAGATATCCTGGCGCGCGTGCTCGATGGCAGCTGCTTCGACGAGTACAAGCCCGAGTACGGTAAGACTCTCATCTGCGGCTACGGACGCATCGGCGGCTTTGCCGTGGGCATTGTCGCGAACCAGAAGATGCACGCCCATCAGACCGACCACGAAGGCCACAAGCGCATCGAGTTCGGCGGCGTGATTTATACGGAATCCGCAGAGAAGGCCGCGCGCTTCATCATGGATTGCAATCAAAATCTGATCCCGCTGGTTTTCTTCCACGACGTGAACGGCTTCATGGTCGGCCGCGACGCGGAGTGGAGCGGCATCATCAAGGCCGGCGCGAAGATGGTGAATGCGGTATCGAACTCCGTGGTGCCGAAGATCGCTGTGATCGTGGGCGGATCCTTCGGCGCGGGGCACTATGCTATGTGCGGCAAAGCATTTGATCCACGCTTCGTTTTCGCCTGGCCGACGGCGCGTTATGCCGTAATGAGCGGAGACTCGGCGGCGGGAACTTTGGTCGAGATCAAAGTGAAGCAACTGGAACGCGGCGGCAAGAAGTTGAGCGAGGAAGAGAAGAAAGAACTCTACGAATCGGTAAAACGCACGTATGACGAGCAGACCGATCCGCGCTACGGCGCAGCTCGGCTATGGATCGACAAAATCATCGACCCCATCGAGACGCGCGATGCTATCACTCAAGCTCTGGAAGCTGCAGCGCTGAATCCTGACGTGGCAGAGTTCAAGGTGGGAGTGTTGCAAACATGATTCATGGAAGCTCCTACAATTTCTTGATCTCCGTGTCTCCGCGGTGAGTGAATTGTCCGACACCGTCAAACTGATTGAATGTCCGCGCGACGCCTGGCAGGGGCTGAAGGGTCAGATTCCGTCCGATATCAAGCGCGCTTACTTGCAGGCATTGATCAGTGTGGGATTCAAGCAAATCGATGCAGTCTCCTTCGTCTCGCCGAAAGCTGTGCCCCAGATGGCCGACTCGGAAGAAGTCTTGAAGGAGCTCGATCCGCCCGACGATGTGGAGATCATTGGCATCGTGGTCAACGAAAAAGGCGCGCAGCGGGCGATCGATACGCATGCGCTGCACACTCTGGGATTTCCGTATTCGATCTCGGAAACTTTCTTGCGCAAAAATCAAAATCAATCTGCCGAAGAAGCGCTCGAAGAACTGGAGCAGATCCAGAAAAAAGCCGACGATGCCGCGCTCGACGTTGTGGTCTACATCTCGATGGCATTCGGCAATCCCTACGGCGATTTGTGGAACGTGGACGAAGTGATGGAAGCGATCTCGCTGATGGAGGTCGACAATCTCCGCATGATTTCCCTGGCCGACACTGTGGGCGTGGCCACCCCTGAACAGATCAGTGAACTGGTAAGCGCGGTGATGGCGAAGTACGATTACCTTGAGATCGGCGTGCACCTGCACAGCCGTCCCGAGCAGGCCGCGGCAAAGATTCTTGCCGCGTACGACGCCGGCTGTCGGCGCTTTGATTCGGCCATTGGCGGGTTAGGTGGCTGCCCGTTCGCGCAAGATGCACTGGTCGGCAACATTGCAACCGAGAAAGTGATTGAGGCTCTGAAGCAGCGTGGCGCAGAGTTGCCGCCTCTGAAGCCGCTGGAAGCTTTGCTCCGCGCGACCACTGAGATGGGGGCGAGGTACACAAATTCAGTCAGCGACCAATAATCCAAACATGAACTATAAAACGATCCAACTCACTTACGATTCGGGCGTCGCCACGATCACGCTGAACCGCCCAGAAAAGCGCAACGCCATCAGCTTCGAGTTGATTGACGATCTGCTGGGCGCCTTGAAGGAAGTGGAGAAATCGGAAGCGCTTGTCCTCATATTAACGGGCGCGGGCAAGGCCTTCTCATCGGGCATGGACCTGGACAACTTGAAAGCGCTGATTGGCCGGTCACCCGAGCAAAACCTGAAGGACTCGGACACAATGGTCCGCCTCTTCCGTACGCTTTACGAATTCCACAAAGTTACGATTGCGGCGGTGAATGGGGCCGCCATCGCCGGCGGCACCGGTCTGGCGTTGCTGTGCGACTTCGCTCTGGCTGTGCCGGAAGCCAAGTTCGGCTACACCGAGGTGCGCATCGGCTTTGTACCCGCGATCGTTTCGACATTCCTGCTGCGTCAGGTCGGCGAAAAGCAGGCGCGCGATCTTTTGTTGACTGGACGGATTTTCGGCGCAGAAGAAGCGGCGCGCATGGGGTTGATCAAAGAAATCGTCGCGCCAGAAGTACTAATGGCACGCGCCCGGGAATTGGCGGCGTTGCTGATGGAGAACAGTCCAGCTTCGTTGCGCGCGACCAAGCAACTGCTCAGCGATCATGGGCGCGCCGAACTGGATGCGCAGATTGAAGCGGCCGTGCGCGAAAATGCCGCGATCCGCACCACCGCCGACTTCCGCGAAGGCATCGTTTCATTTCTCGAAAAGCGCAAGCCCGTCTGGAGCGGCAAATGAATTTCGGCCACGGACGGGCGGTCAACGAAACTCGCCTGCGCGTCCGTTATGCGGAGACCGATCAGATGGGTGTGGTCTACCATTCCAACCATTTCATCTGGTTTGAAGTGGGACGCGTCGAATTGCTGCGGCAGTTGGGCTTTTCCTATCGCGATATGGAGAGTCAGGACCATCGCTTCATCGCCGTCGCCGAGGCCAAATGCCGCTATCGCGCGCCGGTGCGCTACGACGAGGAAGTTCTCGTCCGCACTGAGTTGTTAAATGTGCGCGATTCGGTGGTCCACTTCGGTTATGAACTGCGCCGAGTTGACGACGGCACGCTGCTGGCGGAAGGCGAGACCACGCATATCGTCACGGACGCAGATATGAAAGCCGCAGTTCTGCCGGAAAAGTATCTGAAAGTCTTTCGCGCCGTAGTGGGAAAGCTCTAACTTGGTCACTAGAAACAAGAAGCTGGAAACAGGAAACTTATTTGAACGCGCTTCACATCAGCGGTAACGATCTCACGCTGGAGGCGGTGCGCGAGGTCGCGGACCAACGTCGTCCCGTGCTGCTGTTCGCCGACGCGCGCGAAGCCGTGAATCGGGCTCGCTCCGTGGTCGACGAAATCGTCGCTGGCAACAAATTGGCCTACGCCGTCACCACCGGCGTGGGCAAGCTCAGTGACGTTCGCATCGTCGGAGATCAGATTCACGAACTGCAAGTCAATCTGGTACGCTCCCACGCCGTCGGAGTCGGCGATCCTCTCTCCGTGGCGGAGACGCGCGCCATGATGCTCTTGCGGGCCAACTCTTTGGCCAAGGGCTACTCCGGCGTCCGCGCGATTGTCATCGATACGCTGTGTGAAATGCTCAACCGCGACGTCACCCCGTTCGTGCCGTCGCAAGGCAGTGTAGGCGCTAGCGGCGATCTCGCTCCCCTCGCGCATCTTGCGCTGGCGTTAATCGGCGAAGGCGAATGCATTAACGCAGCAGGCGCGCTGATTCCTAGCGCCGACGCGATGAAGCAGGCACAGGTCAAGCCGCTGGTGCTCGAAGCCAAAGAAACTATCTCGCTCATCAACGGCACTCAGGGCATGCTTGCTGTGGGCACGCTGGCACTTTTGGCTGGGGAAATATTGGTGGATTCCGCCGACGTGTTGGGTGGATTGTGTTGCGACGCATTGAAAGGCACTGACGCTGCTTTCGATGAGCGCATCCACAAAGCCCGCCCGCATAGCGGACAGATGAAGACAGCAGCAAATCTTCGCAAGATGCTCGAAGGCAGCCAGATTCGCGAATCCCACCGCCAGTGCGGCCGCGTGCAGGACGCTTACTCCCTCCGCTGCATTCCGCAGGTGCATGGCGCGGTGCGAGACACGCTGGCGCACTGCCGCCAGGTGTTTGAAACCGAGGCGAACTCCGCAGTGGATAATCCCTTGGTATTCATCACCGACGCCAAGAATTCCGAAGGCGACGTAATCTCCGGCGGGAACTTTCACGGTGAACCCCTCGCGTTTGCTTTGGATTTTCTAGCCATCGCGCTCAGCGCGCTGGCGGGAATCAGCGAACGCCGGATCGAGCGTCTGGTGAATCCGGCGCTCAGCGAAGGACTACCGCCGTTCCTGGCGCACGGCGCAGGATTGAATTCTGGTTTCATGATGCCGCAGGTCACGGCGGCCGCGCTGGTCAGCGAGAACAAAGTACTCGCACATCCCGCGTCAGTGGATTCGATCACCACCTCGGGCAACAAGGAAGACTACGTTTCCATGGGCATGACGGCGGCGAACAAGCTGAAGCGCATTGTCGAGAACACGCGCAACGTGCTGGCTATTGAAGCCATGGCCGTAGCCCAAGCGATCGACTTCTTGGCTCCATTGAAAACCTCGAAGCGCGGACAGGCCGCGCATGCGGCGATCCGGTCAGTGTGTCCCGCGATGGAGAAAGACCGCGTCATGTACAAAGACTTCGCGCGGCTCGCGGACCTAATCGCCAGCGGGAAAGTGGCGGAAGCATTGCGGTAGTTTGGCAGAAAGATTCCGGGCTCGATCGGGCAGTCGAGGGCGTCTCCACACATAATCGCTCACGCGGTCTTTGACGCGCTCCCGTCCAATCCCAACTCGCCAGCGATCCCCCGCATCGCTTCGATGCAGAATGCGATGTGCTCGTCCAAGTCCACGCCCAAGGCAGCAGCGCCGTTCACGATGTCCTCTCGGTTCACCTTCCGGGCGAAGGCCTTATCTTTCATTCTTTTTCGAACCGACTTCGTATCCACCTCGGCTAGGGATTTTCCCGGCTTGATCAAGGCGACGGCAGTGATGAATCCAGCGAGCTCGTCGCAAGCAAAAAGAGATTTTTCCATCGGCGTATCGCGCGTAACGCCTGTGTACTGCGCGTGGGACATGACCGCCCGCCGGATCACTTCCGGCCACCCGTGTTTTTTGAGAATCTCGTTTCCCTTGTGAGGATGATCTTCCAGGCTGGGAAACCTTTCATAATCAAAATCGTGAATGAGTCCGACGATGCCCCACAGGTCTTCTTCGGACAACCCGAGATCGGAAGACTCCGAGTTCCCTGAGCCGCCAGCAAACTTACCGGAGCAAGCGCGCATGCAGGCCTCAACCGCCAGCGCGTGCTTGCGCAAACTTTCTGACTGGGTGAACTCAGTTAGTAAACACCACGCGGACTCACGATCAATCATTGCTTTCGCCCTGTTTTCTGCGGGATTTCGCCGCTTGCTTTCGGTTTTCACCGGCAAGATTTATAGCTTCATACATTTTAACCTTGACATCCACAGGCCTTGTACCGCAGATTGTCACTGCAGTCGGAACCTCTTCCCCCATAGTTAGGTTCCGTTGTTTAGAAGTAAGGAGTAGCCGGCTCTGGCACTCCCACAACCCGATGGCCACGACCCTTGCCCCGGTAGACTCACGGGAAGTCGTCCGTTGCGATCACTGCCTGTTGGTTCAATTCCGTACGGTCAACAACAATTGCCGACGCTGCCACTCGTCCCTGGACGAGGAACCCGAGCCCGAGCCGGTGGTGATGGCGCCACCGGTAATGATGCCCATGCCTGGAATAGGCCGCGGACACCTGAACCTCGCAACGTCGATCCGCTCGCTGCGGCTGCGCAGCGGCTTGAGCCAGCGCCAACTGGCAGGACGCATGTCCGTGCCGCGGACTTACGTTTCCAAAATTGAAAACGAGAAAGCGACGCCCACGCTGTCGTCCCTGGAACGGCTGGCGCGAGCCTTGGAGGTGACCGTGCCGGAGTTGCTCAGTGGCGGGGAAAAGAACCGCCAGGATGAAATCAGCGAACTGATGAAAGATCAGTTCATCGCGGAGATCCTGCCGTTCGTTTCACAACTGAACGGAATGCAGATGTCGAGCATCCTGACACAAGTGCGGGACTTGACGGTGCGGCCAAGAAGGACCGCGTGAGCGAAGGGACTCATTCATGTGGGGACAGCCGCCATCGGCTGTCCGAGCCGAGGCGAAGCCCGGCTGCTCCCTTTACATAATTTTATCCGGGCAAACCAGCCAACTCACGGCCGGGACCAATCCCTTGGTCCCGGCTTTTTTGCTGCACGGCCAACTGAATCCGAAATAGATCGACTTACATCTATGCAGCATGCACCTGGAAGAATCTGATAGTGTCTTTTCCGCTTTCTCTGCCCACCCTGCGTCGCTGAATCAACCCGAGGCGAACAGTTGGGAAGATGAAACTCCCCGTGTTGTGTCGCCGACCGCGAGTTCCACCGGATCCGACGATTCGTTACTCGATGCCTACTCCCGGGCAGTGACCGGCGCGGTGGGGCGCGTCAGTCCTTCGGTAGTGAACATTGAAGTTCATCAATCCGCCGGTCGCACACGTTCGGGCGAGCCGCGCGAACAGCGTGGCGGAGGCTCGGGGTTCGTCTTCACTCCCGATGGTCTGATTCTCACCAACAGCCACGTCGTACATGACGCGCGCCGCATCGAAGTCACCCTGTCAGACGGCCGCCGCATGCCGGCAACCGCCATCGGAGACGATCCGGCGAGCGACCTTGCTGTCGTGCGTGTAGACGAGCCCGGCCTCACCGCTGCTGCCCTCGGCGATTCGCAACGGCTTCGTGTGGGACAACTGGTGGTCGCCATCGGCAATCCGTACGGATTTCAATCCACGGTGACGGCAGGGGTGGTGAGCGCGTTAGGACGTTCGCTGCGCTCCTATTCCGGGCGGCTGATCGACGATGTAATCCAGACCGACGCCGCGCTCAATCCCGGCAACTCCGGTGGCCCACTGGTGGATTCCGCGGGGCGAGTGGTGGGGGTGAACACGGCGACCATTTTGCCGGCGCAGGGAATATGTTTCGCCATCGGAATCAATACTGCAAAGTTCGTCGCCAGCCGCCTGCTGCGCGACGGACGCATCCGCCGCAGCTACATCGGCGTCTCGGCGCAGACCGTGCCGGTGCATCGCCGCGTGGTGCGCTTTTATGATCTGCCCAAGGAAACGGGCGTGGTCGTATTGTCGGTCGAACAGAAGAGTCCGGCGCGACTTGCAGGCGTCCGCGAAGGCGACGTAATCATTGCGCTGGAAGGCCATCCGGTAGCGGGTGTGGATGATTTACACCGTGTGCTGACCGATGTTCGCGTGGGCGTAAGCTGCTCGCTGACGGTACTGCGCCACACGGAGAAGCTGGAAATGAAGATCGTGCCCGAGGAAACCTCGAACAGCTAGAGGGTCGGTTTCTTTCAGCTTCGGTTTTCTGCGAACAGCCTGTGCTATAACTTTCGACGATTGCAAGCCCTTCCCTGCTGTGTTAGCTTCGGGATTCGGAAGGGGATAGGCCTTGCAGGCAAGAGTTCCCGCCGGTCTGGATCGCAAGGAAACCGAAATTTACCGGCAGCTTGATCCAGAACGGCTCCCAAGACACATCGCGATCATTATGGATGGCAACGGGCGCTGGGCCAAGAGGCGCCACATGCCGCGCGTGGCCGGGCATCGCGCCGGGGTTGAGGCCGTGCGCTGCACGGTCGAGACGGCGGCCCGCATCGGCATCTCCGCACTCACGCTGTACGCCTTCTCGGAAGAAAACTGGAAGAAGCGGCCGAAGAACGAAGTGGATTTCTTGATGCGCTTGCTGAGCCGCTTCCTCAAGGCCGAGGTCCCCACGCTCAACAAGAACAATATCCGCCTGGAATATATCGGCAGACAGCAGGAACTCCCCGATGATGTGCAGGAGCGCATGGCTTGGGCGCGAAAGAGCACAGGTCACAATACGGGCACAGTACTGACGCTGGCGCTGAACTACAGCGCGCGCAGCGAACTGGTAGACGCGTTTCGCTCCATGGTCAACGCAGCTTCGCAGAACGGCGGCCTTGAGCACCTCCGGATTGACGAAGACACGGTCGGAAATCATCTTTACACGCGGCACTTGCCCGATCCGGACCTGGTGGTGCGCACCTCCGGCGAGATGCGGCTAAGCAACTTCTTGCTCTGGCAGTTGGCCTACGCCGAGATTTATGTAACGCCCACACTCTGGCCCGATTTCCGCGGCGTGCATCTGCTGGAAGGCATTGCCGAGTATCAGAAGCGCGAGCGGCGTTACGGCGGATTGAACCATGGCGAATCGCACGCGCACTCCCAACCAGCGAAGGTTACCAAGTAGCCTCCCAGCATGCTGAAACGCATCGCGACCGCGCTGGTCCTGATTCCGATTGTGATGTTTCTGGTGCTGCGCGCCCCAGTGCCGGTAGTGGCCGTAGTGGCAGCCGCAGTCGCGCTGGTCACGGTCCAGGAATTTCTGAAGCTTACCGAGTCCTATGGTGTCCACCCTCTGCGCTTGCCGACTTACATCTTCGTAGGATTCTTTTTTCTTCTGCTGGCCACAAGTGCCGCGGTTGAAACGCCACAACTTTCCGCCGTCAGGTTCGTCCTCGGCGTGGGATTTGCTTGCGCCATTTCCCCCTTCATTTTTCTGACCATCACCATGCGGAGGTCGCCGATGGCCGGCGGGTATCCGGCAGCGGCGTCGTCGGCCTTCGCCTTTGCCTACATTGCCCTGCCCATGGGAATGCTGGTGCAGTTGCGCCAGCAGTGGGCTGGCGCATTTTGGATACTCTACCTTCTTCTGGTCGTCTGGGCGGGGGACATCTTCGCCTATTTCGTCGGCCGGGGGTTGGGACGGCACCTGATGGCGCGCCGCATCAGCCCCAAGAAAACCTGGGAGGGCGCGGCTGCCTCACTCGCCGCAAGTCTAGTCTTCGGCATTCTCCTGTTCAACCATGCCCTTCAGATCAGTTCGTTCTTGCTGCGCGTCGGATTGATCCAGCGGCGCGACGGACTATTCGGCCTGGAGAAGCCGGAAATGTGGCCTATCATCCTGCTGACCATCGCTCTGAATATTGCCGCGCAGCTTGGCGACCTGGTGGAGTCTCTGATCAAGCGCGGAGCCGGCGTAAAGGATTCCGGTACAATTCTTCCCGGCCACGGAGGCATGCTCGACCGCATCGATGCCCTCCTTTTTGCCGCTCCGGTGCTGTGGTACTATGCGGCCTGGCGTGTCTTGCAATAAGTACCCGCCTCCCGCTTCCCCAGCGGTCGCAGCGAAACGCGTAAAATAGGATTTCGAGAACTTCAGCTCGCAGAATTCGCCTGAGAATTTATCTGATATGAGACGCATCGCCATCCTGGGATCGACCGGATCCATCGGCCGCAGCACCCTGAGCGTGGCAGAGTCCTATCCGGAACGATTTCAGATCGTTGCCCTAGCCGCAGGCGCCAATCTTGATGCAGCGTCCGAACAGGCGCGACGTTGGCGGCCAAGAGTAATTTCAATGGCCTCCGAGCCGGATGCCGATCGGTTGCGCGCGCGCCTCAAGCAAGCCGGCCTCAGCGAAATCGAGGTGCTCTACGGTCCGGCGGGCGTCGTGAAGATCGCCACCCATTCTGAGGCGGACTTCGTGGTCAGCGCCATCGTCGGTGTAGCCGGGCTCGAGGCCACGTATGAAGCTGTGAAAGCCGGAAAGATCGTCGGTGTGGCCAATAAGGAATGCCTCGTCGCTGCGGGCGAGTTAATCACAGCCGAGGCGCGCAAACAAGGCAAGCCTCTGCTGCCCATCGACAGCGAGCACAACGCCGTGCACCAGTGCCTCCGAGGCGGGCGGATCGAGGAAGTGGAGCGTATCTGGCTCACCGCATCCGGCGGGCCATTTCTGAACATGCCACGCTCGGAGTTCAGTTCCATCACAGTGGAGCAGGCGCTGAATCATCCGACATGGAAGATGGGCAAGCGTATCACGATCGATTCGGCGACTTTGATGAACAAAGGCTTCGAAGTAATCGAGGCATGCAGGTTGTTTCACATGTCGCCCTCGAAAGTGGAAGTAATTGTCCATCCGCAGTCGACAATTCATTCCATGGTGGAGTTTGTAGATGGCAGCATACTTGCTCAGTTTTCCGTGACCGACATGCGCCTCCCGATCCTCTACGCTCTGACCTATCCCGAGCGAATTCAGTCGGATATGCGCTTCCCGGTCAGAGACTTGCGTCATCTCGACTTTAGCCCTCCAGACATGAGTAAATTTCCCTGTCTCCGTTTAGCATATGAAGCGGCTGAGGCGGGTGGGGCGAGGACGGTCGCGCTTAACGCCGCAGATGAAGTCGCCGTGGCTGCGTTTCTTGAGGGCAGCATCGCCTTCGATGAAATTCCCAGGATCATCGAAGGGACGGTTGCAGCATCTAATTCTGGGAAACTGGGTTCGATCGAAGGAGTGCTTCAAGCCGACGCTGAAGCCCGCCGATATGCTCAAAAGGCGGTGGGCAAGTTGAGTGGGGCCGGACGTGCGCGAGCAACTTCTTTCATCTAGCGTTCAGTTGTTGGAATCTAACGAATTGCGGAGTACGTGTCACCTTTATGCCTGACTTTCTGATTTCGCTGATTGCCGTCGTCTTCATCCTCGGTTTCATGATCCTGATCCACGAGTTTGGTCACTATGCGGTGGCCAAGTGGCTGGGCGTCAGGGTCGAGGTGTTCTCCATCGGGTTCGGAAAACGCCTTCTCGGCTTCCGCAAGGGTGACACCGACTACCGCATCAGCGCGATCCCGCTGGGCGGTTACGTCAAAATGAGCGGCGAGAATCCCATGGACGAGCGCTCCGGCGATCCTGCGGAGTTTCTCTCCCATTCGCGCTGGCACCGTTTTCTGATCGCCATCGCCGGCCCCACGATGAACATTATGCTGGCAGTCTTCCTGCTGGTTGGGGTGTTCATGGTGCACTACGAGTATCCCGCCATCTACGACGGCCCCACCGAGATCGGCTGGGTGATGCACGACACCCCGGCAGGCAAGGCTGGCTTTCAGCCGGGCGATCGAATCGTCCGCATCGACGGCATACAGAATCCGACCTGGGAGCAGGTTGACACCCGCGAAGCCCTGAGCCCGGGCCAGCCTTTGGACGTTACGGTTGACCGCAACGGCCAGCTTCTTACCAAGACCATCGCGCCCGAGCCTTATGGCGTCGATCAGATCGGGTTTGCCGGGTGGGCCGCCAAGGAACCCTGCGTCTGCGTTACCGATTTGACGCCCGGCATGCCGGCTGACAAGGCAGGCCTGCGGGATGGCGACGAGATCCTCGCCGTGGATGGCAAGCCCGTGCCCGCGCTGGCGGCCATGGTCGAAATGCTGGAGAGCACGAAGGATACGCCCATCTCGATCACCGCACGCCGCGGCACTCAAACCAGAGATTTCACCGTTCAGCCTGTTCTCGTCGAAAAGAGATATCGCATCGGCATCGGCAGCATGCCTATGAAAGTGACCAGTCTTTCCTTCCCTGCTGCTCTGCATTTATCTCTACAGGAGAACAAAAAGGCTTCCCTGCTGATTCTCGAACTGGTGCAGAAAATGCTGCAGGGAAAGATTTCGGTGCGTTCTATCGAGGGCCCAATCCGCATCGGGCAAGCTGCTGGAGAAGCCGCCCGGCGCAAAGGTTGGACTCCCCTCATGCTTCTGACTTCCGCCATCAGCCTGAACCTCGGCGTTTTCAACCTGCTACCAATCCCTATCCTCGACGGAGGCGTCATTTTCTTCCTCCTGATCGAGAGCCTCATGGGCCACGACATCAGCCTGCGCATCAAGGAACGCGTCTACCAGGCGGCATTCGTTTTCCTGGTGCTGTTCGCCGTGATGGTCATCTACAACGATTTGCTGAAAACGATTCCAGGATTAGCGGACCGCCTGCAATAAGGCGGTCTCAGTCTGTCGGTCCGGTTTGCGCAAGGGCGCGGCGAGCCATTCGACCAGCGAGGTGTCCTCCTGTGGTCCATTCCGTCGAACCTGTTTTGGCGTGTTAGAATAGAATTTCCCATGGCTACGATTCAACGCAGGAAAACCGTGACCACCGTCGTCGGAGGCGTGTGCGTCGGCTCGGATGCACCGATCGTGGTGCAATCCATGACCAATACTGACACCGCAGATATCCCCTCGACCGTGCAGCAGTGTGCCGCCCTGGTTCGAGCTGGTTCGGAACTGGTGCGCGTCACCGTCAACAACGAAGAAGCAGCCGCCGCTGTGCCCCGCATTGTCGGACAACTGGACAAGCTGGGCGTCCGCGTGCCCATCATCGGCGACTTTCACTATAACGGGCACGTCCTGCTCACCAAGTATCCCGAGTGCGCGCGCGATCTCGCCAAGTACCGCATCAACCCCGGCAACGCCAGCATTGGACGCACCGGCGACTCGAATTTCCGCACCATGATCGAAGTCGCGGTGAAATATCAGAAGCCTGTACGCATCGGCGTGAATTGGGGTTCGCTTGACCAGGCCCTGCTCACTCGCATGATGGACGAGAATTCCCGCCTCGCCGAGCCGAAAGACGCCCGAGAAGTCACCATGGAAGCGATGGTCGTAAGCGCGTTGAATTCCGCCGACCGGGCACAGAAATTCGGCCTCCGCGCTGATCAAATTATCCTGAGCGCGAAAGTCAGCGGCGTGCAGGACTTGATCGACGTCTACCGCGCTCTCGCCGCCCGCTGCAACTACCCGCTCCACCTCGGCCTCACCGAAGCTGGCATGGGCGCGAAAGGCGTGGTCGCTTCAAGCACCGCCATGGGCGTCCTACTGCAGGAAGGCATTGGCGACACCATCCGCGTTTCCCTTACGCCTGCCCCTGGAGGCGACCGCACGGAAGAAGTCCGCGTGGCGCAGCAGATCCTGCAATCCATCGGCATCCGCAGCTTCACCCCGCAAGTCACGGCCTGCCCCGGCTGCGGGCGCACCACCAGCACATTCTTCCAGGAAATGGCCGAGCAGATTCAGACCTACCTGCGCGAGCAGATGCCAACCTGGAAGAGCCGTTACGTAGGGGTGGAAGAAATGAAGCTGGCTGTCATGGGCTGCGTGGTCAATGGCCCCGGCGAGTCGAAACACGCCAACATCGGCATCTCTCTGCCCGGTACATTCGAGGAACCAAAGGCCCCCGTCTATGTGGATGGACGCCTGTTCACCACGCTCAAGGGTGATCGCATCGTCGCGGAATTCATCGGCATTCTCGATGAGTATGTCGACTCCCATTATGCGGCGAGAGAAGCCGAGAAAGAAGAAATAGCCGCCAGAAGTTAATCCCGACTTAGCCTGTGATCCTCTGTGTCCTTTATGTGAAATGTTTTGCTACTGCCCAGTGATCAGGAAGATCGGTGCCTGCGGCGACGCCTGTGGCACAGCGTTCCCGGAATCAGTGGTCAAGCTCTCATTCGCGTGAGTGAAGTTGCATTCGAATTGTGTGCTCGATAGTCCCGTCGGGAGCACCGTCAGGGTGACCCCGTTGAGGTAAGTGTCGTTCGTCGACCCGTTGAAGGAAGTCCCAGTCGAAAACCCGGAGATTGTAACTTGCTGTCCCGGGGCAAACGTGTTTGCCGCCTGAAACGTGACCACGTTGGACGTAATCGAGAACGTCGTAATCAAAGCAGTATTGCTGCAGGTAGGTTGGGTGCAAGCTGCCGGAGCTGCAGGCAAGTCGGTGACTACTGTATCGGGGGGCAGCGGCGTCCCGGGATTGTTGGTATTGCCGCCAGTCGTGTTGATCACGGCAACGGCTCCGGCGTCGCACATGCTCACATAGATCCGGCTGCTGTCGGCCGAGGCCACAGTGAACATCCGGAAGCGTGTGGTGCTCGGGGAGTACAAAGCAGGGTACAAAGGAGCCGCCGCGCAAGAAGGAACCGGTGCCACCGCATATTGATTCGCCGCGAATGAGGTTGCGTTTGAACTCAGCAACGTCAGAGTCGGCGCGCTTGGGTACTTTACGGTCAGACTATTAGCGTCAAACACGGTCAGGCCAGGGATCGCACAGGCGCCCGTCACATTCGGATCAGGACACGTCGTGGCCGTCTGGTAGCTGGCCACGTAAAACCGGCTGCCATCCAGCAGCGCCGTCACCGAAACCGGCGTGCATCCATTGGGACAAGGGGTTGACCCTGCGAGGAAGGAAATAGCCGTCAACTGCGTGGGCGTGTCAGTCGCACTCGTGTCGGAAAAGACATAGACCGTCGACGTCACGGGATTCGTCACATAAAGCCGGTTCAGGTTCGGATCGTAAAAAATAAAGTTTGCCCCGGGGCCGACAGGAAGGCTGCTTGTGACCGTGTCCGTGGCGACATCAATCGTCACCAGTTGTCCGTCGCCTTCCGTGAGCACATACACTTTCTGACTGTCGCCGCGCGCCACCACCCAAACTGGCGTCACACCTGTGAACCCCGTCACGGTATTCGGAGTCAGATCAAGCGGATTCAGGCTGCTGACCGTGTTGCTCCCCTGGTTGGCCACATAGAGCTTGAAGGCGTTCGGGGTCTCGGCCAGACTGACCGGGTTTGCTCCCACAGTCGCGCTGTTCGTAACCACATTCGAAGTCGTATTGATCTCGCTAACGGAATTCGTGCCAAAATTCGCCACGTACAACGCGTTGTTCTGAGTGGTATTCAAGAAGACCGGTTGCGACCCCGGCGGCAAATCGATCGTGTTCACGGCACCCAACCCGGTCGCTAGCGTGGATTGGAATACCGGGGTAAACGACGAAACTACGTCCAGCCCCCCCGAAAGCACGCTGCCCGGGCTGGCAACAAACACTCTTGAATTGTTGGGAAAAATAGCCATGTGAGCAGGATTATCGCCGAGGTTGGGCTTGGAGGAGTCGTTGGAGGGAGTCTCCCCAACGAGGGAATCTCCCGAAACGTCAATTTGCATCGCCGTGCCCGGGTAGTTGGGCGCGTTGGTGCTGATGCCAAAAACGTCGTGGAAATTATTCGGCTGCGGACTCGTTTCCACCGGGCATCCCGGAACCCCTCCCGTCGAACATGGGATCACAACAGGGCGGTACACCTGGCCGCACGCCATCCAAACTAGAATTGGAAGCACCATGGCCGCCAAGCGGCCCACACGTCGAACACTCATCCGCACTCCATCTCGCGCCACTCCAGGAAAATTCTGATCATAAGGTGAGAAGAATTCAACATTCTAATGGCTGGACCCAATCCGCGCTAGTGCCCCTGAGCAAAAGGATTTACCCTGTGTTCCTCTGTGCCCTCTGTGGTGAAGAAGTTGCTTTCCACTTCTGGGATGCGCACACTTAGGCCCAAGTTGGATGGTCCGGGAAATACAGGTGCGCTGATTGAATACTCAGCAGAAAACAATCAGGAGAGTGAACGCCGAGGTCGACAGAGATTCGCCAACTCACCTCAACGCTGACGCCGAGACCTACTGCCAGCCGCCGCAGCCGGCGCTTCCGACCTGGCCGTGGCCGCAGGCTTTTTCTTCCCTTCCATCTGCGCCAGGCTCTGCTTGAGAGCTGCCATCAAATCCACCACCGGAGCCAATTTCTTGGGCTTTTCCACCGCCGCCACTTCCCCGCCCTCAAGCTTGGTCTCAATCAACTTTTTCAGATTTTCCTGGAACGTATCTTTATACTTTTCCGGATCCCACTCGTCCGCCAGCGCTTCAATCAGCTGATGCGCCACTTTCACTTCCGCTTCTTTCAGCTCCACGTCGGGCGCGCCAAAGCCTTCCACCTTGCGCACTTCTTCCGCGTAGTACATCGTGTGCAGCATGAGTCCGCCTTCATGCGGCCGCAGGAACACCGTGTACTCGCGGTTGTGCATGGTGATCTTGGCTATGGCAACGTACTCGCTCTCTTCCAGAGCTTTGGTCAGCAACGCGTAAGGCCGACGCCCCGCCTCTTCCGGCATCATGTAATACGACGACTCGAAATAAACCGGATCTACATCGCTCGCCTTCACGAATTCCAGAATCTCCATCGTCTTCGCAGTCTGCGGCTCAATCTTCTTGATTTCTTCCGGCTCGACCACGACGTACTCGTCCTTACGAAACTCATAGCCCTTGACGATCTCGCTGCGGTCCACGACCACATTCTCCAGCGGACAGATGTACTGCTGCTTCACCCGCTGCTTATCCGGACGGTGCAGCATGTTGAACGAAATTCCGCTACTGCGCGCGCCCGAAAACAAGCGCACCGGCATCGAGATGAGGCCGAAGGTTAAGTGTCCAGACCAGACTGACGCTGCCATAGTTCCTCTCGCTCGTCAGGGATGAACATCATCCCTGTTTCTGACCGCCATCCGCCTAAACTCCGCAGATGTGGGAGTTTAGCGTAAAAACGAATCTTTGATGCACAAATCTCGCAGCACGAGGAATCGAAATGCGAAGCCCGAGGGAATGGGTCCATCCGCCCGGAAACCCCATGGGTTGTAGTTGCAATAACGGTTCCCCCGTCTGCTCTGCACTTTGGTACTCGATTTCCTGAGTCTCGCTTCCTACCCTTTGTGGCTGCGAAATTTTTCAGGCGCCGTCGTCTTCTTGAACCCCGCGGTGCCTATCAATCATCTGTGTGAAAGTATTCTTAAGTGGAGACCAAATGACCGACCTGCGCTATCCCATCGGCAAGTTCACCTACGAAGGCCCACCGACTGAGGAACAGAGGCAGAGGTATCTGGCTGACATCGAACAAACTCCGTCCAAGATGCGCGCGGCCGTCAAAGGCCTCTCAGACCAGCAACTCGACACGCCCTACCGCCCCGACGGCTGGACCGTCCGCCAGGTCGCGCACCACGTCCCGGACAGCCATCTCAACGCGTACGTGCGTTTCAAACTTGCGCTCACCGAAGAGGAGCCGACGATCAAGCCCTATGCCGAGGACCGCTGGGCGCAACTCGCCGACACACAGGCCACCCCCGTGGAAGTCTCGCTAACCTTGCTGGATTCCCTGCACACGCGCTGGATCCGCCTTCTGCGATCGCTCAAGCCGGAAGACTGGAAGCGCACGTTCCGCCATCCCGAACTGGGACTGATGCCTCTGGAGAAAAATCTCGCGCTCTATTCCTGGCACGGACGCCATCACGTAGCCCACATCACGACCCTGCGGCAGAGAAACGGCTGGTAGACAAAGGGGAAACGCTTCCCGAAACTTTGGTCATCTTTTCCCCGTTTAGGCCGGCCGATACGATTTAGCGTGACGATTCTTCCTTCAACATTCGTGGGTTTTGGGTGGAATCTGCTTCGAGCGTTTGTTTTTGCGCTTCTCCTGTCGGTCTCCGTTGCCCAGCAGTCGCCGGTTGCTCCTTCGTCGCCAGAGCCGACATCTACCGGATCGGAGCAGTCTCTCGGGGCTGTGGCGCGGAACTCCAAGAAGCAAACTAGCGTGCGAGCCAAAAAAGTAATTACTGAAGAAGACATGGACGCTACGGCGAACGCGCTTCCCCGGCTTCGCATGGAGGGCGCCGAAAACGGCGACGAAATCATTGCGGCGATCGGCAAGTACAAAGAGAGTCACACCCCCGCCGAGACGGAAGCGGCAGTGCAGGCCTGGTACGAGAGATATGATGAAGACTTAGCCGCCGCTATTCAGGAAAATCTGGTCGTGAACACCCTGCGGGAAGAAAACAACAGCAACGGGTATGAACTTTGCCGTCAGGGCGGCGACTACCAAAGCTGTGAGAATCGTCGCCGGGCCGAGTATATTGGCGCGCGGCATGATCAGTACACCATCAGCCGCAATACCGCTCTGGAGACACGAATTCAGCACGTGTTCATGAAGGTCCGCGGCGGCATCATGCGCTACAACCTCCACTACGACTGGTTCAAAATTCGGACTACGAATGGCATTGACGTCTTTTAACTTCTGAACCGTCTTTTGTTGCGGATCCGAAGAAGCTGCATCTCTCAAGCGGCTCCCAGCTTCCACAACAAATAGCTGCTGGCCTCGCGCAACAACGCGTATAGGCGCTGCCCCGCCCCATGCGGGCGCGAATCGGGTCTCGGCGCGACATACACCGGACCAATCCCCTCGTGCTTCAATAACCTTTTGATACGGAACACATGATAAGCATCGCTGACGGCTACGCAACTGCGCAGTCCATTGGCGCGCATGATCACAGCCACACGCACTGCCGATTGAGCCGTGTCAGAACCTTGCGTCTCCGCAATCAGGTTCCGCTCAGGAATTCCGCGGCGTGCCAGATAGTCGCGTCCCACACCGCCTTCGCTGAAGCTCGGATCGGCCGCCGCACCGCCAGTCGTGATGACCACCGGCGCAATTCCTTCCTGGAAAAGATCGAAGGCATGATCCAGCCGCGCCCGCAATACCGGCGAGGGATGGCCGGAATACTCCGCCGCGCCAAACACCACAATCGCGTCCGCCGAATGCACTTCCTGCAGTGAGCCTTCGTGCACAATGCGAACTGCCGTCAGCGCGAGAAACGCCGCCAGTGCGAGCACTCCCAACGCTTCCAGCCGCAGCAACCAGCGGCCAGTCGCACGCCGGGTAGCATGATCGTCTTTCATCCGTTGGCAAAAAACGTGGAGATTTCTTCGGCAGGAATCGCGCCTTCGCGCATAATCCGCCAGCGCGCCCCCTCATCAGTCAGATCGACAATAGTCGATGGAATATCCCGCGGCGAGGTTCCGCCATCCACGATAATGCTGATCCTGCCGTGCAGTTGCTCGTGCACTTGCTCGGCGCTGGTACACTCCGCCGCCCCGCTCAGATTTGCCGACGTTGCCGTGATCGGAATGGCCGCTGCCGTCACCACCGCCAGCGGAATCTTCGCATTCGGTACGCGCAACGCCACGTTCCCCGTATTGGCTGTCACCTTCAGCGGCAGCCGCGATCCCGCTTTCACGATAATAGTCAACGGTCCCGGCCAGTATTTGCGCGCCAACGCGTAAAACTCCTCGGGCAGCGCTTTCGCCAGTTCTTCCGCATGATCCACGCTCTCGATCAGCAACGACAACGGTTTGTGACGCGAGCGCGTCTTGATGTCATACACGCGATCCACCGCGCGCAGGTTGAACGGATCGGCCGCCAGCCCGTAAAACGTGTCCGTCGGCATACCCAGCACTTCGCCCGCACGAATCTGTTCCGCGGCATACTTTATCAGTGAACTCTCAGGTGTCTCGCTATTGATTTTTATGATTTCGGCGCGCACGGCGTTCCCTTCCTGCCCTGCTTCTTCTTGGATTATTTGCCTGTGAAACTTATCATAATACGGCAAAGCGCGGCGACGTGGGTGACTGGCGTATCATGCACTCACCATCTCGCTCATGAAAGGCCCTTCAGAACCCGCTCTCAGCGCGCAGAACCGGCTCCGCCGCATTGCGGGACGCCACAATCCGCTGGTCAAGCAGCTGCGCCAGGCGTTCTCGCGCGCGGAACTCAGCGAAACCGGAGACTGCGCCATCGAGGGCCTGCGTATCCTGGAAGAAGCCATCCGCAGCGGCCTCCGTTTCAGCGCAGTTTTTTTTCGTGAATCCGCCCAGGACCGCTCCGAGCGCCTCCTTCCTCAAATCGGCGCCCAGGTCGAAACGCTTCTGCTCCCGGATAAATTATTCGACAGCCTCGTCCCCAGTGAATCTCCGCAAGGCGTAGCCGCTCTCGTCCGCCTGAAAGATTTCTCACTCGAGGACGTCACGGAACGCTTGCAAGTAGGCCCAATAATCGTCCTCGCAGGCCTTCAGGATCCCGGCAACCTCGGCACAATCCTCCGCTCCTCCGAAGCCTTCGGCAGCGCCGGCGTCGTCCTCGGCGAAGGCACGGTCAGCCCTTTTAATTCAAAAGCTGTTCGCGCCTCAGCCGGATCTGTCTTCCGCCTTCCCATCATTCATCGCCATGGAAAGTCAACAACAGTAAAGCTGGAAGAAGTTTCCGAAAAGCTGCGAGCGCTACGCGTGCGCCTGATCGCAACCTCCTCGCACAAAGGAACACCGATCGATCAAGCAGACTTAAGAAGTGCCGCCGCGATCTTTTTCGGTAACGAAGGCTCCGGCCTGCCGCGCGACCTGATGGCCAACATGGATGAAGTCATCGCCATCCCCCACACGCCGCAAGTAGAATCTCTCAACGCCGGCGTCGCCGCCAGCATCGTACTGTACGAAGCCGCAAGGCAAAGGAAGTAAATTTGTTCACCACAGAGGCACAGAGACACGGACAAAACGAGAACAGTCAAGACCCACGCACGAGCCCTATCATTGGTGCGGCCATCGAAGTTCACCGTCACCTGGGTCCGGGGCTGCTGGAATCGGCGTACGAGGAGTGTTTGTGCCACGAACTCCATCTACGCGGAATCGACTTCCGCCATCAAGTTGACCTGCCTGTGGAGTACAAAGGCCTCAAACTCGACTGTAGCTACCGGCTAGACTTGATGGTGCATGAGGAGGTCGTCGTAGAGCTGAAATGCGTTGAAAGAGTGCTGCCGGTTCACGAAGCACAGCTACTCACACCCATGCTGCTGAGCGGCAAACGAGTCGGCCTGCTAATCAACTTCGACGTTCCATTGCTAACCAAGGGCATCACTCGAAGAGTGCTTTAGCGCTTTTGAAGGTTTGGAATTTCTCTGTGCCTCTGTGGTGAAAGGGTTTTTCCATGGGACTTTTCCAACCCATCCCGAACACCAGCTCGACCGATCGCACCCGGCCGCTGGCCGACCGCATGCGTCCGCGAACTCTCGAAGAGTACGCCGGCCAGGAACACTTAATCGGTCCCGGCAAGCCCCTGCGCACGCAGATCGAGCGCGATGACACCGGTTCCCTCATCTTCTGGGGTCCGCCGGGCACAGGCAAAACCACGCTCGCCAAGATCATCGCCAACATGACGAAAGCGGAGTTCATCGAATTCTCCGCCGTCCTCGTTGGAATCAAAGAAATCAAGCAGGTCATGGCCGACGCCGAACGTGCCCGCCAATACGGCACGCGCACCATCGTTTTCATCGATGAGATTCACCGCTTCAACAAAGCCCAGCAGGATGCCTTCCTGCCCCACGTGGAAAAAGGCAACATTCGCCTGATCGGAGCCACAACAGAGAATCCGTCGTTCGAGATCAACTCCGCGTTGCTCTCGCGCTGCCGCGTCTACGTATTGCAGCCGCTCACCGAAGATCAAATCGTTCAACTGTTGAAGCTCGCCCTCACGGACGAGGAGCGCGGCCTCGGCACCATGAAGTTGCGCGCCTCCGACGACGTCCTCAAGAAAATCGCCAGCTACACCAGCGGCGACGCCCGCAGCGCCTACAACGTGCTCGAAGTCGCCGCCGGACTGGCGCAGCAGTCCGGAACTCAGCCCGCCGAGATCACTGATGACATCGTGCGCGATGCACTCCAGAAGCGCACTCTGCTCTACGACAAAGCCGGCGAAGAACATTACAACCTGATTTCCGCCCTGCACAAGTCCGTGCGCAACAGCGATCCCGATGCCGCTCTCTACTGGCTTGGCCGCATGATCGAAGCCGGGGAAGATCCGCTCTATATCGCGCGCCGCGTCGTCCGCATGGCAGTGGAAGACATCGGTCTTGCCGATCCCAACGCTCTTTCCCTCTGCATGGCCGCGCGCGACGCCGTCGATTTCATCGGCATGCCCGAAGGCAATCTCGCACTGGCACAAGCCGTCGTCTATCTTTCAGTCGCGCCCAAGTCGAACGCGCTCTACACCGCCTACGGCGACGTTCAGCACGATATCGAACAAACCGCCGCCGAGCCTGTCCCGCTGCACTTGCGCAATGCGCCCACCGGACTCATGAAAGGCCTGGGATATGGCAAGGACTATCAATACGCCCACGACGTCGAAGGCAAAGTCGCCAACATGCCATGCCTGCCGGAAAATCTGCGGGATCGCGTCTACTACCGCCCTACCAATGCAGGCATCGAGAAGCGCATCCGCGACCGGATGGAAGAGATCAAGCGTCTGCGTCTGCAAGGGGCTCCAGCGAATCGGCCTCGCCAAAACACAGAGTCTTAGCGCTACCTTCCAGCATCCAAACTCTATCGTGATTCTTTAAGGGCTCGCGCAATGGCCACCAGTCCTGCAAATATCTTCGACGAATTCCCCTCGGCTCGCCCTCCGGTCGACACCCAGGTAGAAAGCCTGCAAAAACTGCAGAAGGCTGCGCAAAAGATCAGTTCAATTCTCGACCTCGATCAGCTCATCGACAACATCGTAAATGACGTAGCGCATTCCTTCGGTTTGCTGGAGACCGCCGTCTATCTTTACGACGAAGCTCGTGGAGAAATGGTATTGGGCGGCGTCCACGGCTGTTCCGTACACAGCAAGGGTTTTCGTCTGAAGATCGGCAAAGAGGGTATGGTGGGCTACGTTGCCTCCACTGGCCAGATGCGCTACGCCCCGGACGTGCGCAAGGACGAGTATTACGTGGCCTGCGAGAAATCAACTCATTCAGAAGTAGCGATCCCGCTTCACGTCGGCGAGCGCCTGGTCGGAGTGTTCACAGCATCTCACCCTGATCTGGACGCCTTTCCCCGTCAGCAAATCAGGATTCTTCAGGCCCTGTGCGATCACGTGGCCGTCGCTATATACAACGCGCACCGCTTCCAGTCGGAGCGTGCCGAGCGTGAGGCGATGAGTCGCGAAGCTCAGGAAGCTCGCGCGATTCAAGAGGCTCTTCTGCCGAAGGCCTCTCCTTACATACCGGGCTTTGCCGTTTCCGGCCTCAGCATCCCCGCCCGTGCCATCGGCGGAGATTGGTACGACTTCATTCCGTTTCCCGATGGCCGTTGGGGGTTGGTCTTAGCCGATGTCTCTGGAAAAGGCACAGCGGCCGCTCTGCTCATGTCGGCTACGCGTGGAATGCTGCGCTCTCTCGCGGAAGCTTGTTGCGGTCCGGCCGAGGTACTGACCAAACTCAACGGCTTGTTGGTGGAAGACTTCCCAGCAGGGAAATTCGTCACCTTGCTCTACGCGGTACTTGATCCCACATCCCGCAACGTTACATTCGCCAGCGCCGGGCACTTGCGTCCGCTGTTGGTGGACGCCACCGGATCTCGCTTCCTGGACACCGAGCGCGGACTCCCGCTGGGCTTGGGTTGCGGCGATTATTCCGAAAGCACCGTGGCTCTATATCCCGGTTCGCGCCTTGTCTTCTATAGCGACGGCATCAGCGAGGCCGTCAACCAGGCGGAAGAAGAATATGGATTGGACCGCCTTGCTCAGCACGTTTCCAGCCCCGGTGCTTCCGCAATCACCGTTCTGGATGATGTCCGCGCCTTTGCCACCGGCGTAGCACTGCGCGATGACGCCAGCGTCGTATTTGTTCAGGCGGGTTCTTAGGTTTTCACCACTGGACGCGCCTATCGGAAGCGTGCCCGATGTTCTTTCAGAATGCACCGGTCCATCACTACAAGAATTCCGGCCTTGCGCGCCTTCTCCGCGGCCTTCTCGTGAATCACATCTTCCTGCATCCAGATTGCCGGCGCTTTCAGTTGGATAGCCTGGTCGACAACTTCTTCCACAAACTCCGGCCGCCGGAAAATGTTTACGATATCGATCTTCTCCGTCACATCGAGCAATGCAGCATAAGCCTTCTCGCCCAAACAAGACTCAATCCGCGGATTCACCGGAATGATACGGTATCCATGGCTCTGCATGTAGGCCGACACGCCATGACTGGGACGCAGCGGATCATCGGAAAGTCCAACCACCGCGATCGTCTTTGCGCGCTTCAATAATTCAGTGACAGGATCTGTCTGAGGGAGTGTACCCATTCTACTTGTCATCTGAGCAAGCGTTCTTTGCGCAGCGAAGGATCTGGGCGAGGCGCGCGAATCCACGGAGCCTGCTCTGAGCGAGCGCAAGCGACCGAAGGGCGCGTTTGGCTCGCTTCCCTATTATTTCTTGTTCGCCGATTCCAATTTCTGCTTGTACATCTTCAGCGCCAGCTTTCGCACAGTTTCGGAAATTTCTTTGTTGTTGGAGATATTCTTCAAATCCACCGCTAGCAAATGCTTCATCAGCCCTAATCCAAGATCAAGCGGCGTTCGCGGGTTCGACACCAGATTCCGCACCACGATGTAATCCTTCATGAAGCGCCGCTTCAGCGGAATCTGCCGCAGCACCGCTTCCAATACATTCTTCTGTAGGGCGAACCTTTCCACTTCTCCATCGGAAAGTTTGGGCGCATCGAGCACCGCCAACGCCACTACCTTCGTCCCGTCGCGAATCAGAATCGACCGCTCCTCTTTGTTGCCCTTCAGCGCCAATTGGATGCGACCCTTCACATCCAGGTGGTTGATCTTCTGCAGTGTATTCTCACGCTTCGGTGCAGCGGGAGTTTGACGGGCCAGACCGGCAGCAGGTTTGGAAGTCGAGGCCGTGCCCGGCTTGGCAGCTGCCGCAGCCCCGGAGGCCGAAGCAGCCGCAGCTTTCTCCGCGCTGCCCGCGATCTCCTGCACTGCCGACACAGGAAAATAGTCAGCTCCCAGCAACTCCATAATCCCGCCGATCGGCTGAAAGGGCTTTCCCTCCTCCGCGCTAATTTCCGTGGCGTGCTCGGCAAGATAAGCAGAAACAGCTTCTTCGGGAACGTCTCCCTCTGCCTCAGTCGCCGCTTCGTCGGCGCGCCCAGGGGCTGGCGCAACCACTTCTGTGTGAGCCGCGGCGTCCGCAACTGTATCCGTCGCCTTCGCACTCGCGCCTCCGCCCAACAATTCAGCAACCGTCGCGGCTTCATTCGCCTTCAGGTAAGGATTCGATCTCAGCGACTTCAGAACTTCCACCGCTGCCCGCACACGCGCGCTCTGCAGCATGGCCCCAATACTTTCCGGAGATGCGGAGATGGCAAACTTCGCGAGCTCACTCTCCGGGACTGAAGGATTTTCCAACAGCGCCGGCAGCAACTTCGGACGCAGATTATCAGGCGAAATCAGATAGTCCAGCACCTCCCGCGCCGTCTTCGGGTCGGAGGCTGCCGCCAGCGAAGCCTTCTCGTCCCACCCCGCCAGCGTCATCCGGGCAAGTTCGCCAAACACCTTATTGCGCTTGGCAAGATAAACCAGAATTTCAAGATTTTCATCCGGCGGCACCGACAACGCGCCCCGCGCGGCGAACTGCATCATGTTCGACGGCAGCTTCGACGCCCGAATTTGATCGATCATGCGTCCCATCATTTACCCCTTGGACCGAATGAGGACGTTTCCTTTTGCCCTCGCTTCGAGTTCCCGCACCGCGAGTTCGAACTCGCGTATCAACCGGTTCGGCTTGCCCCTCTGAAATTCCTTTAGCAACGCCCGATAGTACCAAAGAGTGCCCTCGCGCCCGCCATTGAAACGTGCCCAGATTGATTCCCCAACCTCGCGGTAATCGGAAAGAATCGAGCGCACATTATGCAGTTTATCCGCGGCAGAAACCAGCTTGGTGTCCGCATCGGCACCTTTCAAATGCCGGATATAGGTTTCTTTGCGTTCGCGCCACGGCGGCTTCGGATCGCGATCCGAGTCCGTGCAGCCATCCACAATCTTCGCCACGCGGCTCCCAAATCGCCGCTTCACTTCTTTCAGCATTGGCGCCCCGCCGCAATCTTCCACCACATCGTGCAGCAAAGCGGCGATCGCCATATCCTCATCGCCGCCAAACTCCAGCGCCAGCGAAGATACTCCCATCAAATGCGCTATATACGGCGTTGTCGAAGCCTTGCGCACCTGCCCCGCATGCTTCTCCGCCGCAAAAAGAAATGCTCTCAGAAACCTCGGACCAAGCTTAATCGCGTTTCCCCGCTTCCCGCCCACTATTTCTCCTGTTTTTCTCCGCGCCGCGCCGCCAAATACGCCCGGATGAATGGCTGCAAGTCGCCGTCGAGCACGCGATCCACATCGCCCACTTCGGTCTTCGTGCGGTGATCCTTGATCATGCGGTAAGGCTGCAGCACGTACGAACGAATCTGCGATCCGAAATCATTGTCGAGTTTCGAGTCCTCAATCTTCTTCGTGGCCGCACGCTTTTTCTCCAACTCAAATTCGTAAAGCTTGGACCGCAACATGCTCATCGCACGCTCGCGATTCTTGTGTTGCGACCGTTCATTTTGGCAACTTGCCACCAGTCCCGTCGCAAGGTGCGTGATCCGCACCGCCGAATCCGTGGTGTTAACGTGCTGCCCGCCCTTGCCGCTCGAACGATAAGTATCGGTACGGATATCCTCAGGCTTGATTACCACTTCAATGCTGTCGTCAATTTCCGGCGAGACAAACACGCTGGCAAACGACGTATGCCGCCGCTTGGCCTGATCGAAAGGCGAAATCCTCACCAGCCTGTGCACACCGATTTCGCTCGTCAGCAATCCAAACGCGTACTCGCCGTTCACCGCGAACGTCGCCGACTTCAGCCCAGCTTCTTCACCTGGCTGGTAGTCGTACAGAACCGTCTCGAATCCCTGCCGCTCCGCCCATCGCAGATACATGCGCAGCAACATGTCGGCCCAATCCTGCGATTCCGTCCCGCCCGCGCCCGGATGAATCGTCACAATCGCATTCAGCGCGTCGTTCTCGCCCGAGAGCAGTGTCTCTGTCTCCAGCTTGTCGACCAGTTCTCGCAGGGAATCAATCTCGCGGCGCAATTCGGCATCGACATTTTCGCCTTCCTTCGCCAAATCGAAGTAAGCGGCAATGTCGTCGCCGCGGCGTGCTAGATCGGCGTCGGTGGCCAGCAAGTGTCCCAGCCGCTTTTTCTCCCGCATCACTTGTTGCGAGCGTTGTGGATTCGACCACAAATTCGGGTCGGCAGACTGCTTCTCGATTTCGCTTAGTTGCGGACGGAGTTTGCCCGCGTCAAAGATACTCCCGGAGCTCGCGCACCTTCTTGCTCAGTGACCCGTATTCCTGCTCGAACTCTTGATTCATGAGGATGCTTCCGCTTTCTTGCGGAGTGGGAAGCGCGTGAGCAGCGCCCCTGCTGAAATTATCGCACACAGCCACGCGAACCAATCCCCGTACCGCGTGTAGAACGTGGTTACGGAAGTGAGTGCATACGGCGCAACTAGCGCCCCTCGCTCCTTTCGCGGCAACCTCGCCACCGTCCGTCCATAAGGATCGATCGACGCCGTCACGCCCGTGTCCGTCGCGCTCAAAATCCACCGATCGTTCTCAATCGCCCGCATTCGCGTCTGATTCAAATGTTGAGCATACGCCCCGCTATCCCCATACCAGCCGTCGTTCGATAGATTCACGAACACCTGCGCACCCTGATTCGCAAACTGCCGAACTTCGTCGGGAAACACGGACTCGTAGCAGATGAAAACTCCCAACGGTATGTCCCCTGCGACCAACGGCGCCCTCGACGCTCCCGCCTTGAACTCTCCAACTTCTTTGGTCAGCCCTCCCGCAAAGGCAAACAGCTTCGGGAACGGCAGATATTCGCCGAAAGGCACGAGATGCACTTTGTCATAACGTGCCGTCCAATCCCCCGACGGACTCACCAGCGCAGCCGAGTTGAACAACTCCGTAGCCGAAGTGCCCGTCGAAGCTCCGTTCTGCGTCGCGGGTGTGCTCCCGATGGCGCCCGTCACGACCCAGCTATGAGTTGCACGAGCCATCTCAGTCACCGGTTCACGAAACAACGGATCGCTTGTAAAAAAGGGTGCCGGCGATTCCGGCCACACGATCAAATCCACCTTGCCGTGCGCGGATTCAAGCGCACTCGACGAAGACGAACTCGAAGCTTCTGCCTTCACGCTAAGATCAGTCAATTCCTGCAGCGTGCGCTCAAACGTATCGCGCGTCCAGTTCTCGTCCACCGGAATATTTTCCTGCACCAGAAGCGCGGCACGATCCCCTGGAATGGCAGGGGCATCCACCAGCCTTCCAGCCTGCAACACTGCCGCAGCCACCAACGCTGCCAGCAACAACGTGCTTCGCTTTTTTCTCGGTACCAGGAAC